>Ga0255099_1000055_pt1 | contig 46213 bp, 44 predicted proteins | sample Colum_Colum_RepA_2_FD_188451 | JGI IMG/M metagenome (GOLD analysis project Ga0255099, IMG submission 188451) | Freshwater microbial communities from Columbia River, Oregon, United States - Colum_Colum_RepA_8d | ecosystem: Environmental > Aquatic > Freshwater > River | place: USA: Oregon...
ACAGTAGACAATGCTGTATTCTTAGGATCTGCAGTAAATGCAGGAACTGTAACTGTTAGTGCTACCTTCCAAGGTGGTTCAACAAATACAGGAACTGTTGCAGCTGCTACTTTCCAAGATACTGCATCGAATGATGGTGGTACCGTAACTGGTAATGCTGTATTCGAAGGAACCTCTACTAATGATGGGGGAACCGTTGGCGGTGATGCTTATTTCGCAACTACAGCTACAAATAACGGCACAGTAAATGGTGAAGTAACTAATGAAGTTAGTAATCCTGCAGCTGGTACCGTATTAAGTGCTGGTGTCGTAAATTACATTGATATCAATGGAAATCAGTATGCCAATGGTACTTATGATGTAATTGCTGATGGTAATGGTGGCAGCAGTAACGGTAATTATACTTACGTAGCTGAATTCAGTGACATCGGTTCAGATCAAACATATAGATATGTATCTAATGGCGATGGTACATGGGATTCAGTATATATCAATGGATATGTCATATCCTCCGTTACAAATTATATAACTATCGATGGTAGTCAATACCAAAATGGTACTGTTGATACAGTAGCCGATGGTAATGGTGGTACAAACGATACTACTAACTATTTGGCTAACGGAGAGATCATAGCAAATAATATATCTTATACTGAACGCAATGTAGATACCTACATGGGTTTTGATTTTGCTAATGGAACCGTGGATTATGTATCTGATGGTATCGGTGGTTATACTGAATCAGATAGAGATTATCCTGAAGCAGGTACTGTATTAGGTACTTATGGGGGTTATGCTTATGTTGCTAATGGCACTGGGGGGTGGAATACTTATCTCGAAGCAGGAACCATTATTTCCAGTAACAATGTTAATTACATTAATATCAATGGATATCAATATCAAAATGGTACTTACAACGTATTAGCTGATGGTAATGGTGGTAGTTATAATAGCTACACTTATGCAATGCATGGTGATGTATTTACAACAGCATCCGGTGCAGGATCAATAATTACACCAGCGGGATCAGTTTATTATGATATAAATTATCTCTCTGATGGTATAGGTGGTTATACTGAAGCACACCTCTATCCTGCCACAGATACTTATCTAAATGAAGATGAGTCTTATACTTATACTTCAAATGCAGCTGGGGGCTATAATAGCGTTCCAAAAGAATAACGTCATAGATTAATCAATTATAATTCTCAGTCTAATGGGTAGGTAGGCAACTGCCTACCCATTCTTTTAACACACAACACATATGCCAGAAAATATTTTTTTAGACGGACAAGGTTCGTTCAATCATAATACAAAAAATGCCGGTACTATTAAATGGGGGGAATTCAATAATGCAGCAGTTAATACAGGATCTATTGTATTGTCTGCTGTCTTTACTGGATCCTCAGTAAATAGCGGTACTATTGGTGATTTAATGCCTGTTTATACAGTATCTGTATTTCAAGCCAATAGTGGAAATTGGGAAAGCACTTACTCAATAGTAGCTGCTAACTCATCAACCTGGGGTCAGGGCAGTGGCGGTTCATCTGATTGGAATGATATTACCAACAAACCTTCAGAATTTAACCCAACCACACACTACCATCATGCTTCTTCGATCAATGCGGGTGTTTTAGATCCTGCCAGAATACCTGTTATTAATACTTCTATTCAAGTAATAAGCCAAGGTGGTTTAGCAGATTTAACTCCAGAACAAGAAGATACTATCGTTCAAGGTGCTTTAGTTACAACAACAGATGGATATCGTTATGTTTACACGGGGGGATCAAAAACCAGTTCTGCTTCTTATATTGCTTTAGCAGATATTACTCCTGATTGGAATGTTCTTGCTAATAAACCTACTGAATTTAATCCTTCATCACACTCACATACTGTCGGGGATATTGATGGATTGCAATCTGTAGTAACATGGGTCTCAGAAAATTCAGCTTCTAATAACGCATTAGGCAATACAGCTTATTCATTAATAACATCTAATTCAGCAATTTGGGAGTCAGGAAGTAATAATAGTGGTACTTCTGACTGGTCTAGCATCACAAACAAACCCACTGAATTTGCGCCATCTAGCCATTTTCATCATGCTTCTTCCATCAATGCTGGAGTATTGGATCCTGCTAGAATACCAGTAATTAATACTTCTATTCAGGTAATAAGTCAGGGCGGATTGGGTAATTTAACACAAGAACAACAAGACACCATTGTCCAGGGTGCTATAGTAACAACAACTGACGGACAACGTTATGTTTATGTCAGTGGTTCAAAAACTATAACAGCTTCTTATATTACCTTAGCTGACGTAACACCAGATTGGAATGTTATTGCTAATAAGCCAACCTCATTTAACCCTTCTTCACATACTCATGAAGTATCTAGTGTAACTGGGTTGCAACCGGTAGTAACTTGGGTGTCTCAAAATTCAGCTACTCCGGCTATTATCAATTATATATTTGACAATGGTTCAAGTAAAGTAAGTTTGAATTCTCGTGGTACTATTACCATGCCTACTAATTTTTCTATCACAGAATGGAAAATAGTAGCAGACGTCGCAACAACAACCGTAATCACTCTTAACAAAGCTACTTTTGATAATTTCCCAAATATGACATTATTGGGAACAGCATCATTAGTCGATAGCAGAAAAAATTCAAATTCTTCGCCAGGATTTGCAGGCCTTTCTGCGGATGATATTCTTGAGTTTATAGTATCTGGTAACACAGATGCTACCAAATTAACAATATCACTAAAAGGTTATAAAATCTAATAACTATGTGGCCTAAGCCTATGGGTTTAGGCCACTTTTTTTAATAAATAATACTATGGCAACTCTTTTCGCATTATCTGATGGTGATATTAGTACCATCGGAGCTTTAAATAGTGCTGCTACTACTATTCAAAATGCCGGAGTCGTTGGCTCCGTTTTATCAGCAAATAGGGCACTAGCAGCATCTACTAGTTACACCAATAATACTCCTGTTAGAGGGATTGCATTATGTTTATCTTCTGTCGGCATAGTACTTCCTTCAGACACTATTACTATTAGATTAAGCACAACAAATTATGTTTATGCTGCATCGGGATTATCGCCCGGGAGATATGTAAATAGTTATGTAACTACTGGATCACAAGCAATGGTTGGCTGGGTCTTGTTCAAATTACCGACCCCAACATCTTTTACTGCTGCACCTCCTTTATCTGTTTATGGTCCTAATTCAGTCAGATTGCTGGGGTTGAATGCTACTACACCAGCTTCTATATTGGTATATGGCCCGCATAATGCTAAAGCCGTACTTGCTGATACATTATATTTAACAAAATCTCTAAACACTGATTTTACTATAGAAAACAGAACAGTAACAGGTTCATTTTCAGGTATTACAAATGTTTTTATAGGCGATGGTGTTAATTCGAGCAATGATTTTAATTTTCAAAATACAAATATAACTACTAATAATAGTTTATATATAGGACGTGGTGGGTTATATTCTGGTGTTGTCACCATGACTGGCGGAAATATTGAAAATTTTATTCATGTTTTAGATGGCGGGGTTTTGTCAGCCAATTACGCGACTCCTACAGCAACAGCCAGAATTAAAGCGGTTAGTGGTGCAATTGTAGATTTAACCAATGTTGTGGGATGGAGTATGCTTCCTACGTCCGGATATGCTTATAATTTCAATGGTAATCCTGCATTTAAATTTGATTATTTGCATGATATTACAACAGGATATGCAAAATTTGATAATTGTACTTTTAGAAAAGGCATTTCTTGTTGCAACCTAATCAACAATGTATCCAACTTAACTGCTGTGAATACGTTATTTAAAGGAAAATACTTGCATGTGAATGGCGATAGATCTGCAATTATGGGTCCGATCATTTCAGATATTTTCTTCAAAACCGGAACAAATACAACCGTAAATAATGTTTCATTTTCAAATATATCTTCCGAAGAAGCTGTTACCTTAAGTGGTAATTATAATAATTTTAAATTCGATAATTCTTATATTGAAAAAGAATTTGATATATTGAGATCTAATTTTTCTAATTCAAAAATATCTAACATATCAATACAGAGTAATTCTGCATTAGATGCTATGATTCTTTCTGGTAATACAAATTTACCAGAGTTCGAAAATATTTTAATACAGGGTGGTAAAACCGGATTAACAAAATTTGATAGTTGCGATTTACAATTAAACGGATTATCTTGCTTATCTTCATACTATTATTCGATTTCCGCTAAAGATTTGACCGGCGAATTACGAAATCTTTATTTTAAAGATAGTACATATGGCGCGTATGACATGACATTTAAATCCAGTACTGCGCCTTTATTCATAAATGGGTTAACCGCTATTAGAGCCTCAAATGATACTTTAAATAGTAACACATTAACTGGTACGTCAGTATTAACTGGTGTATCTCCATTCGCTAGTGGAAATAGTTTATTATTATCTGCTATAGCAGCACGCGTCGTTGCCCCTATACCAAAAATTTTAACATATAATGATGATTTAACAATTGAAACCTGGTATTCACCAATATCAGCAAAGCTTGCACAAAATCAATCATTAATAACCATTTGGGATCCATTATCTACTACAAATGCATCGTTAGGATGTATTGTGGGGTTGTATATAGATGTAAATGGTCGAATTAATATCCAAAAGGGATTGTCTGCTAACGGGGCCCCATCACTTATCACAACCGCACCCGCAACAAGCCCATTAACTAATAACAGATGGTATCATATTGTCACAACAAAATCTGGCAATAATTATACATTATATCTAGATGGCAAATTTGTAATATCTGCAGCGACGCCAAATGTCGCTGAAAAAGAATTTTTTAAGACAGCGAATACGGGATCATACAATGTATATATTGGATCTAGGCCAATTACTAGAACAACTTTCGGCGAATCATTATGTGGTTATGTAGGTGGAGCAAAAATTTCTTACGGATTAACATATAAAGAGGAATTTGATGTACCAACTACGCCACCAGTAACAACAGGCGGAACATTATTTAATTATATTCCTGGGACTAGTGCTACATATAACATCATTCCAAAAGCTTTCATCAATATAGAAGATAATAAATCATATTATTCTATTTCATTAAATGGATTGAAATTTATTGCCAATAATCCATTATCATCTTCTTTAATTGATATCTCTAATTCATCATACGAGAAATTTGAAGTTAATAAATCTGATTTAAGGACATATGGCAAACCATTAATAATGGATACCAATGAAGACTATATTAAAGGCACATATGTTTTTAATAGATGTCAGTTAGAAAGCCAGATTGTAGATAGTGATACGATTATCGGGTATCAGCCTTATACTTATAGAGAAGCTGGATTTGCTGTGCAATATGCAAATGAAGATCCAACTAATAATTATAGGTGGACTAGAGGAGGTAAAGTTTCCTTAGACTCATCTACCAAATATCTAGGTGTACCTACAGAAAAATTAGAATCCATTTCAAATGATCTACCCTTAAAGAGTTCAATTAAATTAATACCTGTTTCAGAAAGTTCTATCGTAAAAGGTATTGCTTTAACGTATAAAACATCAATTGGATATGTTTCAGGAGGTTCATTGAAAGTAGATAAGAACACTATACTCGGTATTAATGAAGATACTGTGCTTGGGTTATTACCAGATACAAATGATACTTGGTCTACTATTACTTTTTCATTATCAAATTTCAACACTCCTTTTTGGAAACAAAAGGCTTATCTGCTAAGTGGCAATTATCAACAATTTAAAAAAATAATTAAAAATAATTTCATTATATGTCAACACTTTTCACTATCACGTCTGGGAATTTAACGGACAGTATTTTTGCGAGAACCATTAGTGATGCAGACACAACCTCTGTATCTGCAGTAATGGGCATAGGAACTACTCCCGTAGATATAACTACTTTTTTATCTGATGGTTCATCAATCTGGGGTGTATCATTCAATGTAAAAAGCAGATCCAGTAATCCAACCGGGTTATTTTCATGCAAATTATTTGATTCTTTCAATGAAGAGATGGGTTCACTTCTAGTACCAATTAGCAATTTTCCAGCAGGTGACGGATCTAATAATATAGATTCTATTATCTCACAATCATGGCAAACTTTAAAATTTGATGACCCTATTCCTACTTCTGGTAGCTACTATATAAGACTATCTGCCAGCACAGATGGCGAATTATATTTTTATGGATTACCTCAATTAGATGAAACAATTGTAGATTTCGCTTCAAATTCAGACATAACGCCCACAGGAAATGTGTCACAAGGATCTTTTAATCCATTTAATACTAAAGCATGGTCTGTTTTTCTTAATAATGGTGCCCATATTTTCTGCGCAACTAACGCATCTGTAAATTTATTTACTACAAACTTTACTATCGATTTTTGGTGTTATTTGTCAGAACAAAGAGAAAACAGATTGGCATCCTTTGATAAATTAAATATTGATGTTTCTCCTACTAATACATTATTGGTATCAGGAGTTGACACTTCTTTGCCTGTTCAGCAAAATACTTGGACTCATATAGCTGTTACCAGAACATCTAATATCTTAAATGGCTATGTAAATGGGACTAAGAGCGCGGACATTGCCATCGCAAATAATTTAAATTTCGGTCAAGCAAATCTCTTCATTGGGAGAGACAGAACTGCCGCTACGACATACATGCATGGGCATATATATAATTTCCGCGTTGTATTAAACCAAGCTCTTTATTCAGCAAACTTCTCTAAACCCACAAGCGCTACTTCTAAATTAGATAATGGCGGCGCAACTCCTTCTACCCCACCAGCAGATGGAAATGTAAAATTTTTAATATTGGATGGAAAAAATTACTTGAATGGAGTAAACGAGACACAATTAGTAAATGGTGATTTGACAGTAGCCAAACCAGTATCGCCTTATAATACATATTATGCAGTAGGAGAAACAGATTGGGGTAAATTACAAATAGGAACGCCTCTGCCAAACCCAGGTACTGGTGATTTTACTATAGAAACTTGGTTTTTGCCTACTTATGGTGGTGCATATATATGTGATTTTAGATCTACAACACCGCAAAATGCACCAGTAATATATTTGAATCTCCCAGAAGGTGGTAAATTGAAATTATGGATTAACGGCGATGATGTGATAGATGGCGGTATACCGCCATTAAATGTATGGCATCACGTTGCCGTAGTTCGCACTTCGGGTGTATTTAGAATGTATTTAAACGGTAATATGGTTGGCGGTACACATACTAATAACACACTTACGTTTAATGAAGTTGCAGGTACTCAACATATAGGCGGAAGCTACATTAATTCATGGCGTGGTAAAAACCAATATAGAAATTTTCGTGTTACATATTCAGCAGTTTATACGGCTAATTTTACACCACCTCCACTTTATGAATTATTGCCTTCTATAGCTAACACACAATTATTATTGCATTTTAATAATAAAAATGCGCAAATTGTCGAAGAAAGTCAAAATTTGCGGCTGTCTATTTTCGGAACACCCTATATAGATAGCACTGGTCTCTTTTTTGATGGAAATAAAAGTCAAATAAGATCAACTTTTAATTGGAACGAGAGTGAATTTACTATACAATTTGATGTAAAATTACATTCTGATGTTTTTAACAAATTAAATGCTAATTTAATAGATAAGAGAGGCGGTGCTCTCGAAGAATGTTTCTTAATACGATATGAGGGATCAGGAGCCCGAGGCCCGCTAGGAATAAATCTTTGGTGGTCAACGAACGGAACAACTTGGGATATAACTAGATTAAATATTCTGCCAAAAGCTAGTATATCCGGCGGCGGGGGAACGCACAGCCCATGGATTAATATAGCAGTAGTATACAAAGGTGGGGTTTTGAATTGTTATATTAACGGTACTCTAAGTCAAACCCAAAATGTAGGGCCTCTGCTCATGGATTTAAATAAACGTTTAGCCTTAGGTGGATCACCAGCAACAAATGATGCAGATGTTTCCGATGAAAATTTCAAAGGTTGGATGAAAAATATTTACATAGTTGAAAAGGCATTGTATACTTCAGATTTTACACCTACACCATTAAATTATTATTTTAAAAATGCTGTATTTGCAATTAAAGGCACTACAAAGATACCTTCTCAAGATAATAATTTTTCACACTCCGGTTTCATTGATAGTAGTCCTAGCAATCGTACTATAAATGCTATAGATGATACCGGTTCAGCCGTACGACCATGGTCTGCATTTCAGCATTTAATGTCTTTAGGTGTTTATAAAAGTTTAGCAGTTGGCCCAAACAACGGTAATTATCCCAATGTAACATTAGATTATATCGACAAACCATACTCTTCTTCTTATTATATTGACAATTCATCTGATTTTACGGTAGAAAGTTGGGTAAAATCAAATACTGCTACTAATCAAGGCATTTTAAATATATTTGATGGTGGTTTGAGTTTTGGATTATCAGCTGGTAAACCTTTCATCGGTAAAACCAACGGCCCAGTTTTATTATCATCTATTTCTGCAGTTAATCAAAATGATAATTTATGGCACCATTTAGCAGTATCGAGATCTTCGGGTAATTTATCATTATTCGTTGATGGTCGTTTAAGTGCGTCTACTACAGATACCACAGAATTTTCAGCTGGCAAATTAAGACTTTTTGGCGATTTTGGTGATCCTGTAAACATATTTGACGGATACTTAGCTGATATTAGATTGACCAATGGACAAGCGCTTTACACATCTACATTTACTCCACCAACAGCTACGATTACAAATACAAGTAACGGCGGCGCCTCACCTTCTGTAACACCGATAGCTCCCAATGTTGTTTTGTTGTATGCCGATAATCCATCAGTAAATCCAACGAGTGTTATTACTTATCCAACACTCGGTGGTAATGCTGTTTTAACACAAGCGCCATCAGCAGAATTTAGCCCATTCATGCCAGAAGAAACATATAATCCCGTTACTCACGGAGGTAGTATTTATTTTGATGGCACTAATGATTTAGTTTCTGTTAGTGAAAGAACAACTGAATTTACTTTTGGTACAGGAGATTTCAATGTAGAATTTTGGTTTTATCCAACAAACGTTGCAGCCAACCATGCTCCGTTATTAACTTGGCAAGATAGTAGTGATTTAGCTGACGGTATTATGATTAAATTTGCGACATCTACTAAATTGCAAGTTTTATTGGGAAATGATAATACTGAAAGTGTTACATTGGAATCAGAAGGTACTTATCTCAATCAATGGTCACATATAGCAGTGTCAAGAAAAAATAATGTTTATCGTTTATTTGTTAATGGTAATTTACGAAGATCAGCATTTTTTGCTGGATTAAATTTATCGAATGATAATGATAAATTGAAAATAGGAGAAGCTTGTAAAGGATATATCGCCGATGTGCGTGTTGTCAAAGGACAGGCTTTATATGTAGAAGACTTCACGCCATCTAATACATCTCTGACATTAACAAATAAAGGTGCCACAGGTCCTGGTGCAGTTGAATTAACAACCACACCTAATTTATTAATAAAAGGTATTAAATCTGGAGTTTATGATGGTTCGGCTAATAATAATATTCTTCAAGAAGGTAGTATTTTTACGGTTAGTTTAGCAGATACTATTAATGCAGATGCCAATTATACCGATAATGCTCTGAAATTTAACGGTGTATTCAGCAATAATTATTTGGTATTGCCTGCATCACCTGCTTTAGATTTAGCTGGTGATTTTTGGATTGATTTTTGGATGAACACAACAAAATGGAAAAGAGATACTATCAGCAGACGTATATTGACTTTAGGAAGCGTAAGCTCAGTTAGTGCTTTCCATGTTTGTTTAAATGCAACTGGTACTGATAAAAAATTACAAATATTTTCAAATACTAACATCCTTTCATCTAATTTAGAGTATGCTGATGGCCATTGGCATCATGTAGGTATAGGTAGAAGTGGTTCTACTTTATCCCTTTATCGTGATGGTGTACTAGATACTTCTGCTACCAACACAGTCAATTATAATTCGGGCGTAGCAAACAGCTCTTATATTGGTATATATGGTGACGCCACACCAAACAAGGGACGCTATGACGGGAAATTAGTTGGATTGCGAATTATTAATGGTGAATGCGTGCATACTAGTAATTATAGTATTCCTACAGAACCAGCTACATTAACTAGTGACGGCGGCACAGGAATCAATAACCTAGGCAATGTATCATTATTCATGAAATTGAATAATATTGTATCGCCTGTTAATAATCATGTTATAACATCAGAGGTACAATCTTTAACGGGAGCAATCAGTAATCCAAAAACAGGCAATTTAACATTTACAAATATAGTAACTTCGAGTAGAGCTTTACCTGCAAGATCTCGACCTGGTACTACTGCTGCATTTATAAATGTTTTAAGCGGAAGTGCGATAGACTTTAGCACTTTACCTAGCATGCAATTAGGTGGTGACTGGACAATAGAGGGATGGTTCTATCCACTCACTGGCACTAGTGATAATGGAGATAGATCTATGATATCATTCTATTATAAACCAGCAGTAAATAGAGAAGTTGTTAGAAGTTACTTAGCATTTTCCAACAACGCCTATTTTGCAGTAGGGCCCTGGGGCACATTATCTGCAGCTGGTAATCTAAATGCATACTCACATGTAGCATTGTGTAAAAGATCAAATGATGTATCTTTATATGTAGCTGGTACTAGAACTGCTACAAGTACTGCGCAGTATGATAGTAATTTTAATATTATTTCTGTAGGAGATTATATAAGATTTGGCGGCGGCATTTATAATTTTGATGCAGATAGATTTTACCAACGATATCATGGTGATATCTATAATGTGCGGATAATTGACGGTCGTGCCATATATAATGGTAATTTTACAGTTCCGGCACCATCATCGATATCGGCTACTGCCGATACGTGTGTTTTATTTAACGATGCTAAACAAGATATATATTATAGACCAGGCCACTTAGAAAAAGTAGTGATTGGGGGGTCTATCTCAAATGAGAATGTCATCGACCCCATTACTATTACCACATCATTAAGTTATTGGGCACTTAACAACGTATCGATACAAAATTATGGAACATTTACTTCACCTACCACATCCAATAATACATTTAATATTACCAATAATGGATTAAAAATAGGTTCGGGCGGAACTTTTATTCTCTCATCGGCCCCTGGATATCGCAAAGTATTAAATATGGATGAATCCAGAATTCATGTTTTAGCGGGTGGCGCGTTAGATATTAGAGGCCAACAAAAAACAATAAAAGCTACTTTAACGGGTGACCATACAGCAACACGTAGTGTATTCACACTTAATGAAACACCAACAAACTGGTTATCGGGCGATAGTTTAATATTTTTACCCCCGTCTGCAAACAACACACAATTTGAAGAATTATCTACAAAAAGTGTTTTAACCAATAGACTTTCTACAACTACCAATTCATTGTATGCACACCAGTATCTGGCTGGTATACCTTCTATAGCAAATGCCACAAGAAATTTTGCTATTAAAGGATTATCAACCAATCGAAGAGGGTGGCTGCAGTTTGATAAAACGTCAAATACATATATTTGCGATACTGAATTCGAGCATTTAGGCAGAAGCACATCTAAAAAAGTTGGATCAATAGTTTTAAATGTTAAACCTGGTGGTAGTTTCCTATTATCAGGATGTTATTTAGACGGTTCAACTAGTACTGGAGTTGATGCTACAACCCTGTATGGCAGGTCAAATAATGTAACCATAAGAGATACCGTTTTTTATAAATACTCTGGAAATGCATTTGCCTTTAATAATATAGCTGATAATTTTAATATTAATGATAATATAATATTGCGATCAGGAAAAAATGGCATTAAATTGCAAAACGCTACATTGGGAGGAACATGCAATTTAACCAATAATATTTCATTAGGAAATACTGAAAGGGGAACCTATATAGAAAATGTTGATGGGAATATAGAAGGATCTGCTAACTGGTATAACACACAGGGCGGATTATACTTAGCTAAACCCACAACGGGTGAAAATAAAGACATGTCTGATGAAGACATCGAAATAACAGAAGAAGCAACAACTAATTTAGTATCTTTTGATACTCCTCTGAGTGAACAATATCCTGATGAAACAAGTACTTTTCCTTTCACAAAACGCCTGATATGGCCCGGTAATTCAAAATATATTTTCCTCGATGATTTCACTATAGAAGCATTCTTAAAATTTAGTGTAAATAATACCAATGCATTTAATTTGATGGGGAATTATTCCGAAGCTGAATTGGGTGCTATTATTTTATCGTATCAATCAAATACACAGACATTTAGATTAAAAACATATGAAACAACCTTTACAACAAGAGCATCAGCTACTTTACCATATTTGCCGATAAATACTTGGCATCATATTGCAATATGCCGAAAAGATGATTCTATATCGGTATATCTTAATGGATCTAGAATAATGCTATATAATTCTTCTTTCGAATATAAAGCGACTGATGGGGGTATTGCTTTGGGGTGGGATACTGATCTTACTAATAAAGGTGTATATGGATTCCGCATATTAAATAGAGCAGAATATGACTCCGTAGATACAATTACAGTTCCGTCAACTCCATTTGTTTTTGACAACGAGACATTATTATTATATAAAAGAACGGTAAAAACCGGCGTTACTAAAATTAATAATATTTTGAATAATATTAATGGCGTAGGTGGTATGTTTATTGACAATAATTCCCCTAGCTTAAAAAATACAACAATATCTAATATAAGTTGTACAAAAAATACAGGTTATGGAATATCAATTGATGGTTCTAATGTAGATTACAGAGAAGCTAATTCATTAACAGCAATAGATATTTTAACAAGAGATAATAATACTATTGGATTAAATCTGAATAATATGACAGGAGTATTAACTGGTGTATTAGCAATTGACAATTCAACAACTAATATACAGCTGAAGTTGGGTGATGGAATAACTAAGGTAAAATCTGTTACTGGTTTGGTTGCTTCGAATATTCCTAATATGATTATATATTCTTCGAAAAGCTTCAGGCCAGTTATATTTGATGATATCTATTTGAATAAGAATACTACAATGACATCAGCTTATAGTGCCGTGCCGTTGCATATTAGAGAAACAGATTTCTTGAATTTCCATTTTGATAATTCAACTCTTGCTGCTGTTAGTACAGGATTTGCAGTGACATTAAGTGGTACAGTATTAGGTACTTATCAATTCTCAAATACAGTTACCACAGATGCTGGGGTCCAGAATCTCTCTTGCTTACCTCCTGATAATATTAAGTCCGGTGGGATCATATTCATGAATAAAAATAAAAATAAAGGTAGTCATGAATCATTCTATAGAAAAGGAAAGAGAGCAACAGATACATCAGTAATAGCAGGTAATATAGCAGAAAAAATTACACCTAGCTCATTAACAGATAGATTCAAATCTGGTAGCAAATTCGTAGCAGTAAGTTCAAATGACGCTGTAAAAATAAGAATGAAAGTTACAACAACAGTAAATGGAGACGCCCGTTTAATGTTGAAGAAAAATAGTTCACTTGGATTTGATGATGATGTATTACTATATCCAATATCTAACTCATCAACATTCACTACTACTTCGCCCTCTGCATCAGGAGTTGGTATAATGGAATTCTTTGTTGATTGTACCGGTACAACTGGATCAGTCATCATTGACGATTGGAAAGCAAAATAACAATATAATAAAAATATATGGCTAACATTGATATAAATGGAAATTTAGACTACTGGTATGAAGGAGAAGGTTCTACCAGTATTGGGCAAACAAGTGAAGATATTGGTATTCAAGAATATTGGTTTATGGGTGCTCCTACGGGGTACCTCATAGATTCTGAATTGATTGAAAATCAACCTTTTGCGTTTGCTGTGATGATTGGGTTTTAAACCCTCTCACATTTTAAAAGCACTGTCACGCGGTCAATATTTTCCGCTGACAGTGCTTTTATTATTAATATATTGTCTATCTGAAGATACTCTTCCCAATCAAGAACATCTAAGTCTCGGTTCTTAATATCATTGGTTATAAATGGTTTATTGCCATTACAGATAGAAACCATATTAGGATAATTGTCGTAATCACAAGTTTGAATATCTAATAAAACAGATCCAGTAACAGTTGCTAAAAGAGTCCAGGCAACAACATTAAGATTGAATGGAACAGTAAAATAATTGACATCTTCACCCCCTACTAGGGATTCGGGGGTATTTATGTCATAAGAAATAGTGTAATACTCTCTTCCCCCAATCGGAATAATATTAGTAGCATCGCCATTACCATCTTCACCACCACCATAATATAGAACATCGTTTATTTCATTGAAGGCTAGTTCGCCATTTTTTAAACTAGAAGGGGCCCCCGCAGATCCTACCCTTCTTCGTTTTATCTTTATCGTACTATACTCCGGCATGGTCAGTATCACTATTTATGCAACTATTAAAAAAATAAAAGCATATGATGAGCAATGTAAATAAATAAAAATATGGGAATTGAAAAAGTAACGCAACAGCAAAGATTCACAAACACTGATGTCATAATTGGCGCAGATAGTGATAAGTTAGATAGCGGGCTTTCAGTTTATGGTAAAATCACTACTACAGATAGAATAAGTTCACGTGATGATATATATACAGATAAAAATTTAATTGCAACCGGGGATGTATCTGTCACGGGAGTCTTATATGTTACTGGTGGTATAGTAGCACCTGGGTTAACTACAGAAGTATCCCCAGATAAAATCAAAACAACCAATGCAAACCTAGGAGATGTTTTAAAAGTAACTGATACTGCGGGTGTGATTGCCTTTACACCGTCTAGAGTAAAAGTAGAAGAATTATCTGCTGATGCACCATTGATTTTAGATGGTGCTACTATTAGTTACGATGGTGATAAAAAAGCATTTACTGCAAAAAATCCCGAGGAAGCCGTTGTATATGAATCGAGCTATATTAAACAATTAGCCAAATCAACCTGTGTTTCTAGTAACCTTGTCACTACAGCAGCCTATAGAGAAAATATAGGATTTGCATCTACTACAAATGATGGCCGCGTAATTGCTTGGGGGTATATACCCGAGAATATTTTTTCACGCTCAACTACAGTTACACCTTATGAAAATATTAGGGTGCCATTTTGGGCATCGTATGATGGATACTTAAGTTCAGGAGAATATAGACCATATGGCGGAGATTTATTAGACTCATTAACTGGTACTAGTATAGTTGATGTTTATTGGAGTAGCAATTGTGCCATGGCACTTTTAACCAGCACGAATCCCGATTATAATGGTAGTGTATGGACAGCAGGTAAAAACTTAACGGGTACCGGTATAGCAGCCAATTTAAATCCACTTTCATTAGTGAAAAATAAGTACGATAATCTATTTATTTTAAATAATACCGCCGGAACCCCTCGTGAAAAATTAATTTTATTGAATGCAGAAAAGGATGTCACGGGGATATTACAATATACACCACGCAATACAACAGACATTATTTTAGACAAAACAAATAACGATATTCTGTCAACAGAGTCATATTATTATATTGCAAATGCGGCAAATCATCCTTCCGGTAATGGATCAGTAGATAGAATAAATCATTTCGGTGAATTTATATCCAGCCATTATTCGGCTGTTACATCATCGAGATTATGTATAATTAGCGGTATAGCAATGTCATATAATGACAAAGACGGTAAAAATTTATTGTATGTATGTGATACGTCTGCGACCCAAAGCAAAATAAAAGTTTTTGATATTACCAACCAATTGTCAGCAATGCCGCTAATATCGGCCATAGGTACAGGATCAATTAGTGCGCATCTTGATGCAGACACAGAAATTGAACAACCCAAATTCAAAAATTTAAAAAAAATTGCGATTGATCCATCTAACCAAAATATTTTATATGTAATCGATGAATTTCGAATTAAGAGAGTTTTTAGAAAATCTAATGGATATTACAAAGTCAATACTATTTCAGATATAACTGCTGGAAATCAGACAGGCATTTTTAGTCTAGCCACCGGAATTGCAACTGCTAGATTCACAAACCCACAAGCTATAGCGGTATCTAATGACGGCAAAAGTTTATTCATAGCAGATATAACAAATAAATGTATCCAAAAAGTCACCATATCCGAAAATGATGAATCTAACTTTAATGGTGTTTCTGAATATTATGTCGATACACAAATAGAAAATCCTGCTTATTTTTCCGAATTTTATGGAATGACAAAAGACGGTTCAGGAAATTTATATATAGCTGATTCAGGCAATAATGTTATTAGAAAAATTGAATATAATAATACAAATAAAACCTACGGTATAGTAACTACATATGCTGGTCCTAGCGCTACTAGTAATTTTGCATCTGCTACCGCGGCCGCAAAATTATCTGCTACTATAGGAGTATCATTATCAGCAGTTAAATTTAATAACCCACGAGGTATTGCATTTTCTCCCGAAGAAAATGCTCTATATATAACTAATGGACCATTGCATTGCATAAGTAGAATAGACATGGCTTTGTCATCTGTCAGTGCTATAGGAAGTACATCCGGTTATCTATCTGGTACAGGCTTAAGTGGTGGTGGAGCACAATTTTTTAATCCATACAATTTATGTTATGGAGTTAGTGGTGGCACAGATAAGTATGTGTGGACTATAAATTTGGGTAGCAATAACCGTCATTATATAAAACAAATAAAAATATTAGGTGGTCATAATTACGAAATAACAAATCTCACCAATACTGGTACCAATCCACCAACAACACCTGCTTTAACTAATGCAGCCAATGCGTCTGGCGTTTACTTAAATAATCCCTATGCCATAATATATGATAATATTAGCAATTCTTTGTATTTTTCAAATTTGCAATATGCAGTACAAAAATTAAATTTAAATGATAAAAAAATTTATAATGTAGTCGGGAGTAAAACTCCGGGAAATTTGGCAGGTGCCGCAGGCAATGCACAATTGGGTAGTATTTACAGTTTAGCTATTAGCGGTGATTATCTTTATATAAATGATAGTACAAACAAAAAGATATGGAAATTAGAAAACTTCAGAAGTGATTTATCTGCCACTCGAATATTATCTGAATTTATTGGTGGTCCTGGTTCTAGTACGAGATTTTCAAGATTTCCTACAGGTTTAATATTAGGAAATGATAATGATTTTCTTTTGCAAGATAGTTATCAGATAAAACAGGTTTATTCTCTTAGTGGAAGATATTTACCTAAAGTAATCAATGGCGTCGCGACGCTTGCCAAGTATAAGAATACAACTTATTCCACATTGGATTGGTTGCCTTCAGCATTATTCATGGATGAGACTAATAAATTGTATTTCACTGAACAAAAAAATGATCAGGCTGGGTATATTATAGACAAAAAACTTTATCCGTATAAAAATATGCCTGCGGGAAATTTGGGTATTGGCGCCGGATACAATAAGACAACATGCGGATTTATAAAAGTAAATGCTGAAGATGCTGAAGGCGTACCTAAATTTAAGAGAATACAAATGGTAACAGATAAAGAACCAATCCCCGGCAATAATAAATTCAATTGTTTATTTGCGGCTTTGGATACAGAAGATTCACTTTGGATTTGGGGTTACAGCCCAGATGGTGCTTTTGGAAATGGGTTTATATATGAAATGGGCCCTACAAAAATATACCAATTTGATAAAAATGTAAAAGATTTTCAAATAAATTGTGCAACAAGTGCGGGGAGTAATCGTACTCTCATTTCTATTATTACAAAAGATAATAAATTGTATACGGCCGGCGACAATGGCGCAGGTCAATTGGGTCGTAATGATAGTAGAATTTATGATGCCAGTCATCGTATATTTAGACAATGCAAAAAAGAAGTTGGTGGTAATGTATATCTAGTAGACGATGCTGAAAAATTAATGGAATCATCAACAGTAGGATATAAAAATAATTATTATATTAGTACATTATCTACCGTATGGGCATGTGGTGCAGCATTAAGTGGGGAATTAGGCAGAGGTCCATTATCTATAAGCAAAGATCCCGTTTTTAAAGAAGTAGATAATTTAACTAATATAAAACAAATAATAGGAAATCTTGGCACTAATGCACCCTCAAATGCTCTTACAATTTTTGCATTAAAAGATGACGGAACCTTATATTCATGGGGCTGGAAGGTTCAACCTTAAGTAACAATATGCTAGATGCAGTAATATATACTCCTACAAATTGCTATAATTTCGAAACAAAAGATATTGTGATTGATGCTAAGTATATTATTACAAATAATGATTTCAAACAATTTTCAAGTGCTGGATATATTGATAAACAAAATAATCTCTATGTAGGTGGGCATTTAGCAAATGTTGAATTGCCGGATCTGCCTACATATACGCCATATTTTAGAAAATTCAATATGAAGAACATTATGACCGATGTGTGTATGATTAATACAACAAATATTGTTAGAAAGTCTAACGGTACTGTTTATACTATCAATTCTTTCGGAGCTAAGAAAGTATTCTAATCTTGCTTGTCAGATGGTAATTCAATGTCACGCTCTTTAGCTACAGACTTCATTTTTGAAAGGTAAGAGATCATAGTTTCTGGTCTCTTTCCACCATGCTGAAAATCATTTCTTCTATTGATTAGGTCCTTGTAGATTTTTTTGAATCTTTCTTCTGAAATGTCATAAAGATCTACATCTTTGTCTTCTCCAGAATATTTTTCTTCATTCCTTTCTAGATAATCAATAAAATCATCAAATTTGGACTGCTTTTCGGGTGAAGTTGAATATCCTAATTTGGTCATTCTAGCCCAGTTTAGGACTCTACCTAAATTGGCTTTTGTTGGAGTATCATTAATGAATTTTTTAACAAAAGCAATTTTTTCATCAACATCTTTAATTTTCTTAGCATCTGTTCTTGCATCTTGCCATTCAGTATTAAATTTGTTAACAGTCTCTGTATAGAATTGTTTAAAAGAACTCATGTTGTTATTTACTCCATTTTATACCATGTCTACAATCTGGCCAGATATAACCTACTTCTGGATCAGCGTTTGGAAAGACATCTCCATAAAATACTGGATCTTTTCTTTTTAAAACACATTGATGAGTAAAATGAATTTCTTCATCTCCAAACCAAAACGGTAATTTATTATTAGAAGAGAAGAAGTCCTTATAAAAAGCAATTTGGTCTTCTGTATTATCTTTATAACCTCTGCGCTTCCATTCCCTACAAGAAACAATTCCATATTCTACTAATTGATTAAAGTGACCCCACCACATCCATTTGCATGGATCTCTGAAGCCTAATGTCTTGTCTTGATCTGGCTTCATTTGGAATGATCGCAAAATGCCCAAGACTTCTGCTCTTTGCTTACCCAATCTTCGGTAATCAAGAACTCTCAGAGATTTTTCATAATCTGGATACGGAAGAAATGTTTGCATGATTAAAGATAGATGGTTTCGAAACCCTTTAAATTAATTTTATGTTTAGAGTAGAAAATATTGAGAAGCTGGATCAACTTAAGAGAAAGTCAAGATATGAATCACAATATCGCGATGAACTTAAGTTAGTTTCCTTTACCTTGAATAAAGAAATTGAAAAGGATGAAAAGCATAATTTTAATATTCTATTTGATTTTTTTAAATCAAAGGAATGTCAATATTTTACTATCCTATCTGATGGATTTCATTGTGATAAAGAAATGATTGATTTTAGCAGTAAATTTAGAGATGAATGGTTGTTACGGGTAGGATGGAGATCATCTCATTATACGATCTCCAAAAAAGGTACTTACTGGGATTCATCTTTATTCAGAGATAAAAGTGAATATAAAGGACTTTATGTAAAGAAAGATGATAATACTTATAAGCATTTTTCTAAACGCAAAGAAATTTTAAATTTTTATTTTTCAAATGGTATTGCTACCAATACCACCCAAATGCCTCTCCCTGCCTATGAATTTACAAGAGATACTGCTATTGATATTAAAACAATTCTTGCAATGCTTTCTCGCTTTGTAACAAAAGATATTATCGTTACAAATCTTAAACAAATTCGTCGTTATGTAAAACAGTATCATTGGCAAGGTAAAGAAGAAATCGTCGCTGCTTTAAAACAATATTCACACATCAAATAAGAAAACGAAACCCCTTAAACTTAAACATCAATCAAACATATGGCTACTACATCAAATACCACAATCAGAACCATCACTCCAAAATCTGCAACCAAGGCTATTAAGCGTGCAATCGCTAAGCGCCGCCCAATCATGCTCTGGGGTCCTCCGGGAATCGGCAAGAGCGACGTCGTTGCTCAAATCGGTGCAGAGCAAGGTCGTGAAGTAATCGATATTCGGCTGGCTCTCTGGGATCCAACAGATATTAAGGGAATGCCTTATCTTAATGAAAAAGACGGTACCATGAATTGGGCTCCTCCTAGTGAATTGCCTCATGATCCAGATAGCAAGGCGATCGTCTTCTTGGACGAAATTGTTTCAGCACCACCCGCCGTTCAAGCAGCTGCTTACCAGTTGATTTTGAATCGTCGCGTCGGCAAGTATCGCCTTCCAGAAGGTGTAGACATTGTAGCAGCAGGTAACCGCGAAGGAGATCGTGGTGTAACGTATAAGATGCCGGCACCATTGGCTTCTCGTTTTATTCACCTCGAAATGACAGCATCTAATGATGATTGGGTTGATTGGGCAGTTAATCATAATGTTCATCCGGATGTAATTGGTTACATTTCTTTCGCAAAGCAAGATCTCTTTAATTTTGATCCACAATCACCTTCTCGCTCCTTTGCATGTCCGCGTACATGGAATTTCGTTTCTGATCTCTTGTGGGATGAAGATGAAGATGTGAATTCATTGACAGATCTTGTATCTGGTGCTATTGGTGATGGATTGGCTCTTAAGTTCATTGCGCATCGCAAGCTTTGCGGCAAGTTGCCTAAGGCCATTGATATTCTCGAAGGTAAGGTAACGGAGCTTAAGAATAAGGAAAGTAAAGAAGTATCTGCGATGTATTCGCTAACGGTTTCTCTTTGTTATGAATTGAAAGAATTGGCAAATGCTAAGACGAAGAAGTGGCATGATTATGCTGATCGTTATTTTCGATTCATGATGGATAATTTTCCAACTGAATTGGTTATCATGGGTGCTAAAGTAGCTTTGACCAATTATGAATTGGATATTGATCCAAAGAAGCTTACCTCTTTTGATGACTTCTTTAATAAGTATGGTAAGTATGTTTTCGATAGTAATGATTGATATGTAGCCTAACCTTGAGAGCTATCTGTACGAGTGTATGGATAGCTCTTTTGGTCTTTAGAAACCCTTTAAAATTTTTATATGAAAAAGAAGCTCGAAAAAATTGAAAATATTAATATCCCAGCTGTTGATGAAAAGTTGGTAAAGGCTGCTGTTTCGTTGCTAATTAAACACCCTTTCTTTGGTCAAATGGTTCCTCACCTTAAGCGCACTCGTGCAGAGGATTGGTGTGATACAGCAGCAACAGATGGTCGTAATTTCTTTTATAATCCCGCGTTTATTCATGCATTAACCACACAAGAAACAGTATTTCTTTATGCACATGAAGTATTGCATAATTGTTTCGAGCATCATATTCGTAGGGGAGATAGGGATCCTAAGCTTTGGAATGTTGCTGCTGATTTTGCTATTAATCTTATTCTAGTAGATAATAATATTGGTAAACAAATCCCGGGGACTCTGCTTGATGCAAAATTTAAAGATCTCTCTGCAGAACAAATTTACGATATCATCGAAGAAGAGATTGAAAAGAAGGGTAATTATGGCGGAATGACTTTGGATGAATTAGTGGATAAGTTGCTAGATGAACATCTTTCAGGCTCGGGAGAAGATGATGAAGAGGGAGATGGTAAAGGTAAAAAGAAAAAGAAGCCTAATATGAGTGGCATGTCTGAAGAAGAAAAGCAGAAGCTTCGTGATGAAATTAAATCACAGCTAATGGCGGCTGCTCAGAATTGTGCCGGCAATATTCCATCGGGCATGGGTCGTCTTATCGAAGGTCTATCAGCTCCTAAAATGAATTGGAGAGAGATTCTTCGTACACAAATCCAAAGTACCATTCGTTCAGATTATTCATTCTTGTCTCCTTCTAAGAAAGGAATGTCAACCCGATTTAAATTGCCAGGTATGAAGAGAGATGAAACCTTAGATATCTGCGTAGGTATTGATGCTTCGGGTTCTATTGATGAAGATGACCTTAAAGCATTCTTGAGTGAAATTTACGGCATTATGTCACAGTATTGTGATTATCAAATTCATGTATGGAGTTATGATACCCAAGTATATAATCCCGAAATCTTTCGGGCTGATGAAGGAAGAGATATTTCTACTTATCAAGTAAAGGGTGGTGGTGGTACCGATTTCAATGCTTCATATGAATATATGAAAGATAATTCTATTGATGCAAAGATTTACATTAACTTTACAGACCTATATCCTTGCGGCGGATTTGGTGATCCTTCTTATTGTGATACAATCTTCGTTGTAAGGGGTAGCAATAAATCTCAGGCTCCCTTTGGATTAACTATCCATATGGATTAGAGAACTTGAATAGCTGAAGTAGATAATGTATCTGTTCCTGTACCAGAAAGGTCTTGAATTTCTGATCCTATATAAAGGGTGTTATCTACTTCATTAAAAGCTAATTCACCGGGATCTAATACCGTAGGTGGTCCTGGATCTCCTGCTAAACGTCTCTTAATTTGCCATACAAAAGCCATAAAAATATTTAGGTGAAATAGTTTCCAAATAATTGATAAATAATAATATGAATAGAAGAGATTTCCTCTATGCTGGCCTCTTCGGAGGGTTGGGCCTAACAACCGGTGATGTACTTAGAGCTCAATCAGAGTCTAAGATTTCAGCTAAGGCACAGTCAATTATTCACATCTACCTACCAGGTGGTGCAGCTGCACAAGAAACTTGGGATCCAAAGATTCATGCACCTATTGAATTCAGAGGACCTTTGGGTTCTGTTCAGACTAGTATTCCGGGCGTACATTTCTCAGAGTATATGAAAGAAACAGCAAAGATCGCTGATAAGATTACTGTTGTTCGTTCTATGACTCATGGAGAAGCAGCCCATGAACGTGGTACCCATAATATGTTTACTGGATATCGTCCATCTCCTGCTATTAAGTATCCTTCCTTTGGTTCTGTAGTTGCTCATGAATTTGGAAGTAGAAATTACTTACCTCCTTATGTTTGTGTTCCGAATATGAATTCAGAAGATGCAGGAACAGGATATCTTTCAAAAGCTTTCGGACCTTTCTCATTAGGATCAGATCCAGCAGCCAAAGACTTCGCCGTTCGTGATTTAAAAATGAATGCCGGTGTAGATGAAGCGAGATTTAATCGTCGTCGTAGTATTCTTGAAACGGTAGATAATCATTTCCGTTCTATTGAAAATGCCGATGCTATTGCATCTATGAATAAGTTCTATCAACAAGCTTACGATCTTGTCTCTTCATCACAAGCAAGAGAAGCTTTTGAATTATCTAAAGAACCAGAACATATTCGTAATGCATATGGACAAACACAAGCCGGTCAAAGATTCTTAATGGCACGTAGATTAGTTGAAGCAGGAGTACGTTTCGTTTCCGTTGTCTATGGTGGGTGGGATCATCATGCTGCTATTGGTGCTAATATTAAAAATCAATTACCAGCATTCGATCAAGCTTATGCAGCTTTGATTAAAGATCTAGACCAAAGAGGAATGTTAAAAGATACAATTGTTATGGTATCTTCAGAATTCGGCAGAACTCCTAAGATCAATAAAGATGCCGGTAGAGATCATTGGCCAAGAGTATTCTCAGTAGCATTCGCCGGCGGTGGATTCAAAGAAGGTTATATTCACGGAGCTTCCAATGCAACAGGTGCAGAGCCAGAAGAAAAACCTTTGACCGTTGAAAATATGGCGGCAACAATTTATAATCAAATCGGTATCGACCCTGCTAAACATTTGATGTCAGATGGCAATAGACCAGTATCAATTGTTTATAACGGAACAGTCGAACAAGATTTATTAGCATAATTATATGGATCAATATAGAGTAACACAAATCATTCAAGAACTCATTAATGATAAAAATAATGAGTTGTCACAATTAAACAATTATCTTTACGAAGCACAAACTAGTTCATGGAGCTATGTAAATCCTCAAGACTACCAAAATGTAATTAATGAAAAGGATATGGCTTGGGGAAGGGTAAATGATCTTCAAAATCAATTAAATTCTGTTCAACAGAATTATGATAATCTAGTATCTAACTCTTCAAATTCTTCTGCAGAATTAGATGCTATGCGGTCTGTTCTAGATGCAGTAAGAGCAGAAAGGGATTTTCTCCAAACACAATTAGGATCAAATACTTCTACTATTGTAGATCTAGAAAATAAAGTCAGTCAAAAGAGTGATGAATTATCTACTATTCAAACTTCAGTAAATGATCTTCAAGCAAAGATCTCTGAACAAAATAGTAGTATCGCAGATTTGAATTCTCAGCTTAATAGCAAGCAAGAAGAAATTTTAGATCTTAAGCAAAAGCTTGGTGACTTCGAAAGCAAATTTCTTAATCTCAAAAGTAAAATCAAAGCCGAGATGGAAGAAGCTACTAGCGAAGTTGAAAGCGTTCTTGAAGAATCTGATTTGAACGATTAACGAAACCGGGTAAAATGAGGATATGAAAAAAATCCTCATTTGTTCAGTATTAGTAGGAGCCACATTGATCTCTTGCACAGAGAAGACAGATGTGGCTCTCACTGTCTTTAGAGATAAGCAAGAAGATAAACTTTTGCAGCAGGTAGGTGAAGGAGAGGCTGCTATTGAATTTTATCGACGTCAATATGGTGTATTGAAAGAAAGACTAGTCAGGCTTCGTACTATGGAAATCCTTTTTCAAAAACAAGCTGATCAGGCCATGGCTGATAATAAAATTACTAGATCATCTTTCTTAGATCAGAAGTTAGCTATGCTTCATGATCGAATTCCAAAAGCAGAAAAAGAACTTAATGACTTCTATGAAATCCTCGAAAAGAAGAGAGAAGAGATTAGGTTGATCAAAGATGAAACATACATCAATACGGCCATGGCTAAAACTACATTGGATATGCCAACAGTATCAACTTATGACAAGAGGAAAGAAACCATTGATAATTTAGTAGAGTCATTAAGACAAAAAGCTAGTAGGTCTGAAGCCTTATTGCAAGTAGCTCTTAATGAAGAAAGAATGATTCAAAATGAAACTAAATAAACTTATTCCTTTATTGGCTACACTTCTAATTGCTTGTAGCCCAGAAGAAAAGGTGTTTATTCCGAATGATGTGATCTTGGAATATACACCAACACTCTTGACAAAGAAAGAGGCTTTTGAATTCCGCCTACAAAAGATTAAAGAAGAAAAAAATCTCTTTGAAAAATTGTATAGAGAAATTCAATCACCCAATGCTAGAGAAAATACTTATTTCAAATTGAGAGAACTAGAAAAAGAAGAAGAAAAATTAAAGAATCAATTATACAATATTCTTAATACTGCAGAAGAAAATGCTGTTAAAAAGCATGATAGTTTATTACCAGTCAATGATGAATATTTGAATGATAAGTCATTGCAATCTGAGAAAGTATCTTATCCATTTTATAAACCTAATGGAGAACCCATTCTCTATCCAAATATTAATAAATTCGATGTAGTAAATGAATTTAAAAACGTTCCAAAGCTGAAGAGACATTTTGATGAAAAAAATGTATGGAGAGTATATCATAAGTATCCTCAAGTATTAGATTGTAAAACACCTGCAGGATGGAAATATTATTGCGCAGTCCAGTCTGCAGCTTCACATTTATCTACATATATTCCTGGTGAAGAATTTTTAATGGATCTTGCAAAAGAGTTATATGATGCATATGGAATTAAAGATTTAGAAACCATGCATTATAAACACGGATATCAAAGACCAGATCATGTTTTAAAATGGAATAGAAATACACTATGAGATTAGGATTATGTTGTTTATTATTGGGAGACGAAAGTAGTGAATTTAAATCAACTACTGTCACCTGGGCAAAAAAGAATGAAGATAAAATTTATAATAAATTAAAAAATATCTATTCTCATAATTTAAATGAATTATGTAAAGTAATAGATTATTGTATTAATAATAATATTTGGCATTATCGAATTTCATCATCTTTATTTCCTCTAGGTGATTTAGAACCTTATTCTAATTTCTTTAACGATTTTATTCATAATAAAGAATATTGGTCAATTGCAAGTAAAAAAATTAATGAATATATTTCCTTGGGTGGTAGATTGTCTATGCATCCTTCGCAATTCTGCATTATAACCAATGAGGATAAAAAGATATCTTCTTCATCTATAGCTAACCTAGAAATGCATGGTGATATCATGTCAAATCTAGGGATTCCTGAATCATTTCAGTATCCAATCAACATTCATCTATCAAATGGCAAAAAGCCTCAGGAAGCTATCAATGCGGCGCTTTTAAACATAGAAAAATTATCTGCTAGAGTTAGATCTAGACTAGTCTTTGAGAATGAAGATAAAAGTTATTGGACTTGGCAAAAGATTAAAAAAGATTTTCCTAATACTCCTATTACTCTTGACTATCATCATCGTTTAATTAATAATGAAAATGAACCCGAATGGAGGGCTCATGAAGCCTGTGTAGCTACATGGACCCGTTACGGTGTTAAACCATTATTCCACTATAGTGAAGGTAAAGATCATTCATTAGATAGATCCCATTCAGACTATATTAAAGAATTGCCGAGATACTCTGATATGGATTTAGAGATTGAAGCTAAACAAAAGAATCTAGCTATATTAGATATAAGACAAAAACAATATATTTTTGAATAAATATATTCATGTCTGAAGATCTTCAAATGAAGGTTTCTATCTTGGAACAAGAATTAATCTCTTTGAAATTTCAAAAAGAAACTCTTGAAAAAGAAAATGACAAATTAAAATTAGAACTTAAAAAATATGCCTCACATTGTAAACATCACGGAGATAGAATATGTAACACCAGTTGCGGAAGGTGTAACTGACGAGAGACCAACTTTACTTACATTCGGTGTAGAAGATAACATCGATAAAGATTATATCGAACAAGAGTTTCTAGAGCATATTAAAGAATATACAGGTCATGACGTGAAATCATTTCGTTACGATTTCACCTATACAGAGAATCTAGAAGATTAAGCTTGGTTCGACCAAACAGCATGTATGGTGCATGCAGCTGCAGCTGATACTGATACTTCATTGGTATTAGCTACCAATTCAAGATCTAAAGCCATACCAGGAGATAATATAAAATTAGATGTTGATCCTGTTTTTCTTACCACTACATTTTTACCCGTAAAAACATCTCCTGAATCATTTACGATAGAAACTTTTTTTGCTGCATTAGAAGGAAATGCTGCAACTGAAGTTGTTACATTTTGTTCAATGATATTCCAATTAGTAGTGACTGGAACACTACCTCCACCACCACCGGTACCGCCTGCAATATCACCTGCGTTAACGATGTAAGTTAATACAGCTGTGTGTGGATATACATCTACAGAGGAAGTAGGTTCTACTCCGGTTTCTGCATAGGCTACGCGAGTAGTTGATACATAAGGAAATCTGGCGTCTGTTTCATTAATTTTAATAAATTTACCATATTCCAATGAAGCTGGGTTGTTACGTACATCGGTATCAAAATCAGTGTATGCCATACAATTATTTATGCTTTTGAAATAAATAAAAGCATGCCCAGTATTACATTTCCTTCCGGGAGTATATTAGCTCCCACTGTATTAGATCTATCCTCTAACCTGGCTAGTATTTACAGTGTAGTATGTGCAAATAGCGCAGATTGGGGAAGTGTAGATCCGTCAGATCAATCTAGATGGGATTCATCTTATGATACTGTTAGTTCATTGAGTGGAGATTGGAATAATGTATATTCCGCGGTTTTAAATAATAGCGGATCTTGGTCATATGATGGTAGTGACATTAAGGCATTAACGGGTGATTGGAGTGATGTATATTCTACGGTTTTAAATAATAGTGGATCATGGTCATATGATGGTAGTGACATTAAGGCACTAACAGGTAATTGGAATGATGTATATGCAACCGTATCTTCACTCAGTTTTAATTGGGATAGTGCCTATGCATTGCTAACTGGTAGTTCAGCCAATTGGGATAGTGCTTATACGACAATACAAGATGTATCATCTAGTTTTGGTGATTCATTAACTTGGGTTAGAAGTAACTCATCAACAATGTATGTTGATAGATTGGGAATTAATACAGACATTAGTTTACTATCTAATAATTTAAAATTAGCAGTTCAGGGTGATACTGTAATATATGGTAATTTATCTTCATTGGGTACAACTACATTGGTTAATGTAACGGCAAATGTTACTGATGCATTATCTGTTGTCAATCCAGGATTTGGTTCACTTAATGCTATATACATAAGTCAAGGAGGCCCCGGCGCGGGTATTAAGATGGATAACGCCGGTTCAGGTCCTATGATGACATTAGAAGGAAATGGTAATGTCGGAATTGGAACTGGTACTCCAAACGAAAAATTAACAGTAAATGGTAAAATTTCTAGTAATAATATAATTTACGCTTTGGGTGGTGACAGTAATCAATGGAACTCATCCACCACATTATTTGCATCATCATCTAGCCTTTGGCAAAGTAATTTTGTTACTACCAGTGCATCGTCTGGTAGATGGAACACCGCATATAACACTTTAACTAGTACATCCGGAAATTGGAATTCGACTTATACTAGCTTGACAGCTAACTCTGCTAATTGGACTAGTACATTTAGCGTATTAACAGCAAATTCGGGTGTATGGACCACATCAAGAAATATATTAACTGCTAATTCAGCAACATGGAATGCATCTTATACAAATTTAACTGCTAATTCTGCTAACTGGACAAGTACGTATAGTGTATTAACAGCTAATTCGGGTGCATGGAATTCAACAAGAAATACACTAACAGCCAATTCTGCCTCCTGGAGTACGGCATATACAAACTTAACTGCTAATTCTTCTAACTGGAATAGTTCATTTAGTGTATTGACAGCGAATTCAGGTGATTGGAACACAACACGAAGTGCTGTTACAGCTAATTCCGCAAATTGGAATTCCGCGTCTATCAACTATATTATTGATGGAGGGTCAGTAACTGTTACAACCGGGAGTAAAGGTGTGATTTATATGCCAACAGGATTCAAGGTAACTAATTGGAGAGTCATGGCAGAAACAGAAACAACGGCAAAAATAGATATAAGAAGATTCACAAATAATACTTATAAAACAACATCATTATCTAGTGATTCAATACTCTTAGATAAGACAGATCCTCAAATTAGAAACTTACTATCTTTAAATGCATCTTCTTCCGCAGTTGGTACCGGTACAATCTTTAGAGATATATCTGCTCTAGATACATTAGAATTCTATGTAGAGGAAAATGACTTCGCAAGAAGGTTCACTGTTGCTCTGGCTGGATACAAAACAACGTAACGATACCCGTTAAGATTAGCCATGGTTATTTCATATGGCAAACATTGTGGTAAATCAGTAGATGAAGTAAAAGAAATTGATCCGCATTATCTAAAGTGGATAGCTTCATATGAGAATCCTCCTACAAAGAAGAAGAAGAAAACTAAGCATCCTCTTGAAGAACTTTCAACATATCTAAAAGAAAATAAACAAATCTTAGACGAAATTGAAAATAAGATTAATGCATTAGCAGATAAAAATTCTGCTTTTTTAAATGAAATTAATCGCTATATATTCATGTCTCAATTGACTGGTAATTATAGAGGAAAGATTTTTCTAGAATCTATTAAAAAATCTTTGTTGGCGGGTAATAATTTATCTTTTAATACGAGAAAAATTTGCATAGATATCATTTCTCGTGGAACAGCTAAGAAGCCAATTCGCAGAGGCAGTAAGAAATATATGGAAAAAGTAGATGCATTAAATTCACATTTTGAAACTAGTGATACGGTGAATTCGGGTGAAGAAAATGTATAAATAATAATGTATGGATTACCTTTGCAATACACGCTTCGATGTCTCTTCTAGAAGAGAGTTCCTAACAAAAACCAGTTTCGGTGTTGGTGGTGTAGCATTGGCTACAATCCTTCAAGACCTTCAAGCAGCGGAAAGCCCACTTAAACCACGTAAAGCTCCTTTACAAGGCAAGGCTAAAGCTGTTATTCATATCTTTGCTGGTGGTGCACCTTCTCACCTGGATACCTTTGATTATAAGCCCGAAATGAAGAAGTTTGATGGCACTTCCTCAGACAGTGGTCAAAGAGAGATTTTTTATACTCCTTTTAATTTTACTCCATCAGGTAAGTCTGGAATTCATATTTCCGATGCTTTTCCACAACTTCAAACCGTTGCTGATGAAATGTGCCTTATTAATTCTGTCACCACAGATGTTCCTGCCCATGGTCCTGCAGCTAAATTAATTCATACTGGTTCGTTGGTACTTCCTAAACCTTCCCTAGGTTCTTGGACCCTATATGGATTGGGAACAGAAAATCAAAGTTTGCCTGGATTTATTACTTTAGGTGGCGCAGCTGAATGGAGACAATCTTCTTTCCTTCCTTCTTTATTCCAAGGTTCTGTTGCTAACTTTAATCGTAATGCAGCTCCTAATAAGGTTCTTCCAAATCTTTTCTCAGAATTCACAACAGCAGATTCACAAAAGAATCAAATTGATCTAACAAAGAAATTGAACTTAATGCATGAACAAAGAGTTCAAAAAGACGAACAATTAGAAGCACGTATTGAATCCTTTGAACTAGCATTTAGAATGCAAGCTGCTGCAACAGATGCTTTTGATATTAAGAAGGAATCTGAATCAACCCGTGAAATGTATGGTAATACAGAATTAGGAGCAAAACTTTTAGTAGCAAGACGTTTAGTAGAACGTGGTGTTCGTTTCGTTCAGATCGAGGCTGGTGGATGGGATCATCATACAGATGTTAAAACAAATGTAACACGTGTAGGAGGAGCTATTGATACTCCTGCTGCAGCACTTATTAGAGATTTAAAACAAAGAGGACTCTTAGATTCTACTCTCATTATTTGGGGTGGAGAATTTGGTAGAACAGTAACTACCCCAGGTCGTGTAAATGAACGTTCTGGAAGAGATCATCATAGCAAAGCATTTTCTATGTGGATGGCCGGGGGCGGTGTAAAGGGAGGTATTCGTTATGGTAAGTCGGATGAGATTGGTAAGAATGTCGCAGAAGATCCTGTGACAGTACATGATTTCCATGCAACGGTCTTAAGGTTGCTTGGATTCGACCATACGCAATTGACATATCGATATAATGGTAGGGACTTCCGTTTGACCGACAATTACGGAGAGATCATCAAGGAAATCATTGCATAAGAATTCACGCTGGTCACGTGCGCTTGAGTGTCACGGTGGAGCACCGCGAAAGAGGCTCCTTAATCACTCTGACAAAAACCGTCCGATACCCTTTAAAATAGGTTATGAGAAGAGCTGCCCTAAGATGGTTACGAAAACCATATGAAGATTATACTAATGCAGAAGGCATTATAGATGGTCAATTATATGATGAGAATGGTAATATACATCCTACACCCGAGATTAAATGGCCTCACAAGTTCTGGTCTGGTAATCCCAAAGAAAGTAAAACAGATAAGCTAATGACTAGCGGAATCTATATATGCAGACACCATCCTATAAAATACGGATTAGAATTTACCAGTAAAAGAAAATGTGGTGCCATATCAAAGAAAACTATTCACTCTTACAAAATAATTGATGCGAAGAAATTTTTCATATTTGCTATTAAGTATCCTGAATTGATTTATTTCAATCCTATGTCAAAATAGGTTCATGAAAGTAACCTTAATTGACAAGTTAGGAACAGACCTCACAGTTGTAAATGCAGCTCGTGTATCTTTTGATAAAGAATCTTGTTTGGAAGTAGTTGGTTATGACGAAGAAGTGGATTTAGATTCCAGAAGTGTAACCTCAACACCAATTCTTAAGCTAAAGAAAGGAGACGAAAAACTGATTAACTTCTTGGCTGAACACAATCATTGGTCTCCGTTTGCACATGCGCAATTGCAATTTAGAATTAAAGCACCAATCTTTGTTGCGAGACAACTTGGTAAACATCAAATCGGAATGATTTGGAACGAGATTTCTAGACGATATGTAGACAGTGAACCAGAATTTTATTTTCCTGATAATTGGCGCAAGAAAAATCCCGACAAAAAGCAAGGGTCAATGGAAGACGAATTTGTTAATTTGGATTTTGCAGAAAATTACACTGTTAAAAATATTGTGATGAGCTGTCTTGAACTATACAAGGTTATGCTTTCCCAAGGCGTATGTGCTGAGCAAGCTAGAATGGTTCTGCCTCAAAATATGTATACCGAATGGTATTGGACTGGTTCGTTATATGCATTTGCTCGTGTTTGTGGTTTGCGTTTAAAGAAAGATACACAAGCTGAAACGAGAGTTATTGCTCAACAAATTGATGAACTAATTGCAAAAGAATTTCCTGTGTCTTGGAAAGCTCTAACAAAAAATAAATAAACATATGAAGAAGATCCTATTAACACTACTGGCAATTGCTTCTATTTCTTATGGAGATGAAGGAATTAGTTTCTTTGAAAAGAACATTAGACCACTTCTTGCTGAGAAATGTATTGAGTGTCATTCTTCTGAAAAAGGAGTATCAAAAGGAGGATTAACTCTAGACACTAAGAAAGGCTGGGAAGATGGTGGTCAAGGAGGAAAAACTATCATCCCAGGAAAGCCTGGAGAGAGTATGTTCATCAAGGCTATTGAATATACAGATGACGATTTGCAAATGCCTCCAAAGAAGAAAGGAGGAAAACTATCCGATGAACAAATCAGCTTATTCAAACAATGGATTGCAATGGGAGCACCAGATCCAAGAGCTGGAGGAGAAGTCAAAAAGCTATCTGGAATGACAGAGCAAGCTAAAATGAATTGGTCTTTCTTGCCAATTTATTATAAGCCAGAAGCTCCCATGATTGGTGTACTATCTAGGACTTCTAAGATTGACTTTAGCAACTGGGCAAGGAATGAGATTGATTCATGGATTGTGTGGAAAATGATTAATGATAAGACTGGATTAACTCCTTCACCTTATGCTGAACCAGAAGCCCTTCTTCGTAGAATGTTTCTTGACCTGGTTGGTTTTGCCCCAACCGTAGAATCAATGAAACAGTTCTCCATGCAATATCGGGATGCTATTCTGAGAAAACAACCAGGAACAATTGAGTATCTCGTTGATCAATGGATTGATCAGCTTTTAGCTTCTCCTCATTATGGTGAGCGCTGGGCTAGACACTGGCTCAATACAGCTAGATATTCAGACACTACTGGCAACAGAGAAGGTAATGCCCGTAATGCTGAGTATCGTTATGAGTATGCTTGGACATATAGAGATTACGTAATTGATTCTTTTAATCAAGATAAGCCTTTTAATAAGTTTATTGTAGAACAATTAGCAGCAGACCAATTGCCTGATATTGGTACAAGTGATCCAAGACTGGCAGCTTTGGGCTTCCTCACGGTTGGTAAACGTTTTAATAACCCAGATGATGTGATAGATGAACGTATTGATACAACCTTTAAAGCATTCATGGGACTAACTGTATCATGTGCTCGTTGTCATGATCACAAATTTGATCCAATTCCTACTGCCGATTACTATTCAATGCATGGAGTATTCAACTCAATCTATGAACCAACGGAGGTTCCAATGGTTGCAAATGTAGGTTCTAAATATGAAGATGACTTTGTAAAGAAAGTTGAAGGGTTTGAAAAGGAAAGTAGAGACACTTATTACATCTATCTCAGAAAGAAGATCAAAGAATTTAATGAAAAAGCTTCTGCTTATCTAATGATCTCCACTAAGAAGGGGGCTGAAAGATTTGATGCATTGAAAGAATATGGATTCAACCAGAATAGAGAAGATGATGACTTTCCTGCACGTGCTGTGAGACTCAATGATAAGCATCCCGTGCTTGGAATCTTTTCTATTCTATCTAAGACTCCAGAAGATAAGATTGCTGAAAAGTTTGCAGAGATCAAAGACAAACCAGAATGGAATCAGTCAGTAAGAGCTCAATTTAGTCCAGCTACTCCAAAGACTCTAAAAGATGTAGCTGCTTTATATGAAACTTTATTCAATTCTGTTTCTCCAACACAGATTAATGATTACTATGATCAAGCTGCAAAGAAAGACTTTACAGAATATAAAGATAAGAATATGGCAGAACTTATTACTGCTGTATATCCAGTAATTCCAGCTTCTGATATTTGGACTAATGACCAATTCTTGCAAGTGTTTGGAGGAGGCATGATGAGGAATGCCACAGCAAAACTTCCTCCTTTACCAAGAAACTTCTTGCAATCAACTGCAGTTAATAAAATTAACTCATTGAAGATTTCCCACAAAGGAGCCCCAGGAGGAGCAATGATTGTTAAGGACAAAGACAAGCCAGTCGATTCTAAGATTTACATTCGTGGAGAGAGATCCAAACAAGGAGACGTAGTTCCCCGACGCTTCCTTACTTTCTTAAATCATGAAAACGAAGTATTTAAGCAAGGATCCGGTCGCTTAGAGCTTGCAGAAGCAATTGCTTCTAAAGATAATCCAATGACAGCAAGAACGATTGTTAACAGAGTCTGGATGTGGCACTTTGGTGAAGGTCTAGTAAAGAGTCCAGATGATTTAGGTAATATGGCTTCTCGTCCAAGTAATCAAGAACTCTTAGACTATCTTGCTAGCTGGTTTGTAGAGAATGGATGGTCTTTAAAGAAGCTTCATAAGTTTATCATGAAGTCTGCAACATATCGTCAGTCATCTGCCCCCAATGCAGCATTTGCTGTGAAAGATGGAGAGAACAAATACTTCTGGCACTATCCAGTCCGTCGAATGGACTTTGAATCTATTAGAGATTCCTTGGTACAAATTACTGGCAAGATGGATAAATCTGTTGGAGGTAAACCAGTTAATATTACTGATGAACCTTATTCCTATAGACGTTCCATTTATGGTTATGTTGATCGTTCTGCCGTATCTGACCTCATGATGCAGTTTGACTTCTCAGATCCAGAAATGACAAACTCTAAGAGAGCTTCATCTATTGTACCTCAACAGGCTTTATTCTTCATGAATTCACCTATGATCATTGATGCGGCAAGAGCTGTTACAGAGAGAAAAGATTTCCAGAATGCAAAGGATGATGATGAGAAAATTAAGGTTGTTTATGCTGTTTTGTTTCAGAGATATCCTAGGGGATCAGAACCATCAATGGCTAAAGAGTTTATAACTGAGGCTACTAAACATTATAAACCATCAACAACAAAACCAAAGACTACAACAAATGCTGAGGTGACTTTAGAGACTACGGTAGTTAGCAATAGTAATATGGGAATCCTGAAGAATGTAGGGAAGCCTGTTGAGCGCAAACCATTGACTCCATGGGAAGCCTATATACAAGCATTGATTATGTCTAATGAGTTTGTATACTTCAATTAATGTTGTTGAATCTTTATATTAAATTGGGGTGGTTAGTAGTAAAAATACTATACCACTCTTCATATTTCTTTTGTATTAAATTATTAAACAATGAAAAATTAGGTAATTATATTTGCAATATACAACACACTTTTGCATTTCACTTATTGAAATTAGAGCATAAAAACAAATGAAAACATTTTGGTATCTATGGAGTAAAGCATTAGGAGAGAAAGCCCATGATGACAGGGCTACAGCAGATAAGGTTGCAATTATAAGAACACTTATTGTTCTTGTATACGTTATAACTAATTTGTTTATAGTATCAAATATTATTATAGGTTGGTTAAAACATTAAATAAAACTATGAACTTTAAGGATTTTTGTTATTCAGAAAAAAATATTTCACTTCTTGAAGAAGTAGAAGTTAGTGAGGGTCTAAAATATCATCTAGATAACAATATTTCTTTATATGAGAATGTTTATCGTATTTACTCAGATGCTTGGATTGCTTTAATAGAAGAAGCTAGAAGTCTTTATGAAAGAGATCTTCTAGCTTTAAATGATGAAGATGCAGAATTATTAGGAACAGACGTTGGTGAAGTGGTTCTTATTGAAGGCAGAGAAATATATTTGGATGCACCAATTCCATTAGAAGAAGATCTAATGTTAGAAGAGAAATCAAAAGGCAAAAAACATCGTTTAAATTCTCCATTCAGAACACCGGGGGGACCTAAGAAGTTTGCCGTTTATGTAAAGACAGGAGCAGGTAGAGTTAAGAAGGTAACATTCGGTGATCCTAATATGCGGGTTAGAAATTCTTCTAAAGCTAGAGCCAAATCATTTAGAGCAAGACATAAATGTGATCAGAAGAAAGACCGAACCACTGCGGGATATTGGTCCTGTAATATTTCTAGATATCGTAAGGCTTTGGGATTAAAGTCTAGCAGAGTATGGTAAATGATTTTCCTTTCAAACAAGAGCAAATAGAAGAAAATGTCTACATAAGGGAATTCAGTCCGAGTGTAGATAGTAATGAACTACAATGGCACTACGATCAAGAAGATCGTCTAGTAGATGTTTTAAATGAAAACGATTGGTTAATCCAATTTGACAATGAATTGCCAAAATCTTTAACACAAACCATTTTTATCGAAAAGGGAAAATACCACAGGATCATAAAAGGTACAACACCGTTAAAATTAAAAATTAAAAAAATAAAATGTTGATACTATTCGGTTTATCGTTATTATTAATTGTCATGCAAATCGACTCAATTTATCTTAGACCAATTCTAGAAACATTAAAAGCAGCTAATACAGTTATTGATAAACCAACAAATCCTATTGATTCATATGGTACTATCCAAGAAAATTTTGGAACAACAAAATCACCAACTATCTACAATGCTCACGGTATTGTAACCCCAGAGAATCCAAATACTCTCATCGCAAAAGTCTAAATATAGATATGATCAAGATCATTGCTTTACTTGGTCTTTTAGCTTTACCTACTTATGGTGGCTTAAAGCTAAAAGAGAAAGAATCTCCTTCTTCTTTATCGTTAGATCAAGTAAAGCAAGGAACTGATGACCTAGGAAATATTAATTTAGATTTAATTGCTAAGCTTAATGCGGGTGATTTAGTATCATTTAAATTAGCAGATCGTATTGTTGTAGGTAGAGTAACAAAAGTAGAGATAGTAGAGAACGAACATATCAAAGTTATTGGTGTTTTCGATAAAGAAGAAAAAGCCGGGTTTGGTTTCATCTTCTCCCAGAAAGAAGGTAAGATTGGGGGTACGCTCTTATTTGAAGGAGATAATGTTACCTATCGTTTACGATACAATGAGAATAAAAAATTCTTTTATCTAGAGAAAGATCAAACGCCACCCATTAAAATTAATCATGATTCAAGCGTCAAAAGACATTCTTCAACACGCGGAACATCTGTTTAAAAACCAAAAAGCACCCACTGCAAAATATACTTTAATGGTTTCAGCAGGAGTAGACTCTATTGCTGCTGCTCATTATTTTATTCATAAGGTCAGTAGAGAGAATGTGATGGTATATCACTTCAATCATAACCTAAGACCTCAGAATAATGAAATGGAAAGAAAGGTTAAACAATTTTGTGAAGATTATAAAATCCAATTTCATACTTGTAAAAATGAATTGCCTAACGATTCAGAATGGTTTAAAGAATCTAAAAACTATAGAGAAGGTGATTTAAGAAGGATGCGATTAGGTTATATTCGAACAGAAAGAACTATTGCTATTACTGCTCACCATTCTGATGATGTAGTAGAATCTTATCTTCGCAATACCTTCGAAGGCCATGCAGATTATCTACCCATTCCTTTTGCAACAGCTGTAGAGTGCTATTTAAAAATGGGTACCTCTGTTATTGCACATCCATTCTTATTCTGCAGAAAACAAAATTTTATCTCTTATGCAGAGAGACATGACCTAATGAAGTATGTAGAAGAAGACGAAACAAATAAGGTTGTGAAAGGTTCTAGAAGGAATATGATTAGAAATCTTATTGTTCCAGTATTGAGAAAACATGATATTGTTATGAATAAAATGCTCATTAGGAATATGTCAGAAAGATTGAAAGATCAATTAAAGAAGGATTTGATTGAAAAAATTAAAAACGAAGTTTAAATATTTCCATGGAACAGACTCTAGTAGTAGGTGATATACATACAAAACTATATCCTCTCTTAAACTTTTTAGAGTCGTGGAAAGGTGAAGTAGTCTTTACTGGAGACTACTTTGATGATTTTGGTGATGACCCATATATTAATATGAGAGTCGCTGAATGGTTGAGGACTAGCCTAGATAATCGAAAATATACTTTCTTAATAGGTAATCATGATTTTCAATACATGACATTACCTTATCTCTTTTATTGTTCAGGGTTCAATGAACAAAAACATACAGCTATTAATAATGTTTTAAAAAAGTCTGATTGGGAAAAATTTAAATTCTTCCATCATAAAGATAGATATTGGTTTTCTCATGCCGGTATTACTTCTAATTGGTTTGCACATCCCATTCTTGGTTTAAGCATTGAAAATATCTATAAGACTATCGAAGAATGTGATAGGTATATCATGACAGGACCATTAGATAATATATTGCCTTTATGGGCTGCAGATATGTTTAGAGGTGGTTTATATAAAAAAGGCGGTCTGCTTTGGAATGATTGGAACAATAGAGAGTTTATTCCTAATGTTACCCAAGTAATGGGCCATACGCCGCAAAATAATATCATCATCCTAGAAGACGAAGATACTAATTCGTGTTGCATTAATGTAGATGCGTATAAATCAAATAATGAATTATTGATTATTACAAGAGATGGTGTAACTAGTATTAACATCTCATGAAGAGCCCTTTAAAAGAGATTTTGATATCACATACATCCATGCATGATATTAGAAAGAAATATACTAATAATTTCTATAATCTATCAAAGCACAATCAAAGATTAATTGATAAGAAGATACAAACAGATTTGGGATTAAAATTTAAGTGGAGAATGTTCTTTGATGATGTTTATTATATAGAAGACGAATCTAAGTTCTTATTATCAAAGATTAAGTATGGATACGAAAACAGTTTTCATTAATGCTGATACATACAGCAGAATACTTTTAAAGTATATGCAAGGGAGTCCTGATTGGGGTGATTGGGGCAGCTGGTCTGATGAATTAGATGAAAGCTTAGGAATAGAATTAATAGGAGAAGATACTGATGTTTATTCATTTCGTGTAGATGATGAAATGAAATGGATGATGGCTAAGATCAAATGGGGTCTATAAGAACATTTCGTTTAGGAAATTTTCCCACTTTAAATGATGTTCTGCTATATCTAAGTGGTTATTCTTTTTGAATAAGAGAATAGAAGCTGATCGATAAAATTCTGGTGAAGGAGCACCATGATATTTTGTTCTTCTTTCCATAGCTAATCGAAAGAAGGCTAATGCCGTTAAGGTTTTCTCTGCTAAACGAAAACCAAAATCATCCATTAGGTATGGTAATGGATTTTCATAAGTTAATCCTTTATGAACTATAATAGCTACAGTTTGACATTCTTCCTTTGTATTTGCGAAGGATGCGGTACAACATATGAGGGAAAGTATATCTAAAGGATTTGACAGCAATATGCGCTCGGAATCGACTATTTTATATCCTATGGCATGCATGATAGCATCTCTAGAAGATGGATCAGCAGAATATAATAACTTTATTTTCTCACATTCACTAGACTCGTATAGCTCATCAATTAAAGCCATACTATTATTTAGGCAAAAAAATACCACCTTGCGGTGGTATTACACTTAATATGTATGTTTATTATTTAATTGAATTATTCTTGTGACTTCTTATTTTTGAGTAATGACCAGACAAATCCGAGAATAGTTACAATAGCACCAGCTACTGTTTCTGTATCAGATCCTTGTGAAGTACCTTGAACTACCAAAGCACCACCGCCAGCCGTTAATGCGTGTCTAATGACACTTGTTACTAATGGATTCATAACAATAATAATTTAACCTAACTATTGACAATAATCACCCCGTTGGCGTCAATTTTATCTGAATCTAGATTCCAATCATTCTTTTCTATTAATGAAAGAAATAAATTTGTTCTATAAACAGTATTATTTAAAATTTTGTTTTCATGGTTCTTTAACCATTCTCTTCTAGTTTTAGTATAAGCTGTTACCCAAGCTTTTTCGTCACCTCCAGCAGAAGGCAATGTTTCAGAGAATTTATTTCTCAAAAAAGGTAATATAGATCCAGAATGCAGAAAAGAATCTGCAATGACTAATTGAGATAAAGGCAATACTAATCCACCTTTCTTACACCAGGCTAAGGCCGGGTCAATATACATTTCATTAAAAGCTTCTTCTTGACACATAGCCATTACATTATCTTTACAAGATTCTTTAAGTAGGTCTATAAAAGCTTTATCATTGACTAAAGATTCTTTACCTATCTTTGGAAGATAAGATTCCAATCCTTTTACTGGTCCTTTTTTCTTGACATAAGATTCAACTAACTTCTTTAGATTACCCCATTCTGTAATACCAAATGAAACAGTAATTTGTTTGATCTTATTTGGCCCGTCATTCCAAAAATATAGCTTGTCATACTTTATGGAAGTAGAACTTTGTTCAAAACTCACTAAGACTTTTTTAATTAAAGATATTTTATCCATATAAAAAACTTCAGCACAACCCCACATGGTGGACCTTACCATGACCTTTCAGAGTTACCCGTAGCGAAAAGATAAAAAGCCCGAGATTCTTAGGGGTTGTGCTATAAAATATATTTATCTAAATATGAATAAAGTTTTAGTTTTTGGTAGTTCTGGTTACATTGGTCAAGAATTTGTTAGGCAATTACACAGATCAGATCAGATTGTAGTTTGCGCACCTTCTCATAAAACCTATAAGACACAGAGTTGTGTAGCTAAATTAATTCGTTCAGTAAATCCCGTTCATGTATATAATGCTTCAGGCTATACCGGAAAGCCAAATGTAGATGCGGCCGAATATGAAAAGGACAAATGCTTCTTTGGTAATGTCCTACTACCTACTTGGATTGCCGAAGCTACTTCTTCAATGAAGATTCCATTTGTTCATGTATCTTCTGGTTGTATCTATAATGGTTATCAAAAAGCTTATACAGAAGATGATGCATCAGATTTCTCTTTCGCGCAAAACAATTGCTCATTCTATTCAGGTACTAAAGCTCAAGCAGAAGAACTGCTTAAGTGGTATGACAATACATATATTCTAAGATTAAGAATTCCATTTGATAATGAACATAATCCTAGGAATTATCTGACTAAGTTATTGACATATGATACAATCTTAAATCTAGATAATTCTATTTCACACAAAGCCGAATTCGTATCTAAGTGTATTGACATTGTTAATAAAACTGATGTGCCTACTGGTATCTATAATCTCACCAATGAAGGATATGTGAATGCTGAATTTGTATTAAATCTTTTCAAGAAACATCATCCGTCATTAATTGAGAAGATTGAGAAGAAGAAGTTTTTTTCTTCTTTAGAAGAATTCATGACGAAGGCTGTTGCGCCCAGATCAAATTGTATTCTTGATACAACCAAGGCTAATCTTAATAAGGTTAATTTGAGAGATGCAAGAGAGGTAGTCGAAGAATGTGTTAAGAATTATATGCTAATTAAGTCTTAGTTCCTGTATTTAAAGTGCCAGTTAAATCTCTAGCTGTAGCTGCAGATCTTTGAGCTGCATTCTTATGTATTGTAGAAAGGAATTGCAAGAGATGTTCTAAAGCTTCTTTATAAGTATTTTTACCTTCATGTAATCTCAAATATAATCCTATATTATTGTTTCTACTAGCTTTTGAATTATCAGTAGGATCTTCAGGTGGTTGTGGTTCTGGGCCTCTTGATGATAGTGCGGTTGTATACCAACGTTGCCATTCTCTATTATATAACCTAATTTCAGCATTATATCTTGCCATAGCTGATTTGTCACCCTTTCCTAGTGCATCTATTGTTTGTTTAACAGTAGATATTAATTCGTCGCCTGATAAAGGTATAGGTTCCCCACCTGAAACTGGTTTTGTAAATACTTGGGATGTGATGATGTTCCACATTGCGTCGCCAAATTGTTTTAAAGTATATCCAGTATAATCATTTGCCATAGCTACTACAATACCGGTAGAATTACCTAAAGGGGCTCTAGAGCTGTATCGAGTAGTATCTTGCACCGCGCCATATACACCATTTAATGTTTTGATTAAATTGTCATCTATTTTAATATTTCCATCCACACCTTGCATTTTATTGATAAAAGTACTGAACATAGATGATACTTTTCCTGCAAAAGCCGCTACGCCTGGATTCACGGTTAAATTTGCACCAAGTGCACCCACTGCAGCGTTGGTAGCTGTGCTCAATGCTTTACCAGCAAGATTTGCGACGGGTTTAAGATTCTGAGCTATACCAGCTACCCCTTGTCCAAATGTGTTTAGACCTCCCATAAAATTCACTTCAAAGAGAATCTTATTAATTTCATCATCATACTTACTCATGCGATTATTTAGTTTTAAATAACTCAAAGTATAATGGATTCTTAAAAACCTTTTTAAATAATTTACATTCTTCCCATTCTGCTTTAATTTCTTTTACTTTTTCTAGATCTCCTTGGTCTCTAAAATATTTCATTAATCTAATAGCTCTTTTTCTACCAGTTATCTTATATGGTTTAAGCCTTTCACCAGTAGGACCTACCTTATATCCATACAATTCAAATACTCTCTCAGCTGATAGTGGTTCACTTTCTAATCGCCAAACTGAATGATATGGATTGTCATTATCATCCATAGCATAGTTATATGAATAGAAAGTCTCACCATCTTTTTCTAGATTAATTTTATACTTCCCAATACCCAATCTATTATTCCCCAAACAGGTAAATTCAGTTCTATCAATTGCTTTGATAGGATGACCATCTTTCCAATAGAATCCCCCGATAGGACAAGATACTTTCATTCCTTTTAAAATTTGCCCTGTATAATTATCTAATTTGATTCTCGCCATATTTTTTTATACCGGGTGTCGTTAAATAATATTATGGGGATTGCATTAATTTTTATCTATCATTTTTTGATAGCTATAGCTGCTGCTTATATATCCCTTAATATTAGAAAGAATAACTTTCCTATATATTCTAATATAATTGTATCTTTATCCTATGCTTTAGGATGGATATTGTCCTTGAAATATCTAAAAATAGATTTAGTAAAGATTGGTGCCTTAGTAGACTTTTCCACCTTCTCAGGATTCTATATAGGATTATATTTCCTCGGCGGAACTATATCGGCCAATCAGTTTATAGGACTCCTACTAATGCTAATAGGAGTCTTTATTATCAATAAAGATTAAATGCCATCTAATAGGAATATACCAGCGCCAAAAGATGGTGGGTCTGTCTGTCTGATTTTTATATAACAATCTAAATTTCCATTTAATTGTACTGTAAAGTAATTTAAAGCGGAACTGTTATTTCCTGCTGCTACCCTATGAAAATTGGATATATAAGGTTTACTACTAATAGTGACATACTCAGTGCGTAGCCTATCTTGCCACGTATTCAATGAATTACTATCGGTGGTTTCTAATGGAAAGGCTATTTCTATTTCAGCTTCAGACACATAAGCACATATAGTTATTTTTGAAACATCTGGTGTTAAAAAATAATAATCCCAATTCCTTCGGACAGCTGGTAAAGTTTGCATTATATTTTTTAATGATTGCCAGGTATTGTCACAAAAACTAGCATTATTTACTTGACTCGCCTGGAAAATCAATATACCAGACATATTTGGTCTTAATTGGGATCCTTTTTTACCTGATTGGGGTATCCATTTATTTTGCGATGCACTCCAAATTGGTGTGTCACCGTCCACCGCATTACTTTTTGAGATATTAGATAAACTAATAAATTGAGTAGATCCATTTCTTGTTATATTATTTTTAAAATCAATTGTATAAGCACTGATTAGAGAGGCAGATGCGGCATTAGTAATTAACGAATTGGTATTTAGTGTATTTGTAGTAGCACTATTCGAAATAATATTAGTACCCGAAATAGTAGTACCCGAAATAGTAGTACTATATATTGTCCCCGTAGCACTAATATCGCCCTTCACAGTTAATCCTGGTACTGCCGCGGCAATATTGCCACCTATTACAATACCCGGATTAGCTAATGTAATATTAGTTGTAACTATCTCTCTAAACATACCTATATTTATCAATTGGACTAATGTTGATAAGGGTATAGAAGAACCTATAATAGCTGAATGAATTTGAAAGACTATCCTCGTTTCAAACAATCTGTTTCCAAGAGGAAACCAGAGATAATGGAGAAGTTGATAGTAGTTATTAAAACTATTGATCTGAATAAATTAGTAATTAGCGAAAGAAAAAACATTGCGTCATGCGGACTAAAATGCATTCCTCGTTGTTGGATCTACAAAGTAGTAGGAAAATATTCAGCATTCTTTGTAGAAGACGAAAAGAAGTATTTGCTATTTAAATTAAAATATTCAAACCTAATCGAATCCGAAACCCGATATAATAAAAAAGAAGAAATAAACAATATATGAAATTCCAAGTCGCCGCTAACGTAGTAATTCCCGATGCATATTTCAACCGGATCAAGACAGGTTCTGATGTGTTCGATACACTCCTGGGTGATGGTCTTTTACCTGGTAGTACGATCACCTTCTCTGGAAAGCATGGAACAGGAAAGACCCAATTCTGCCTTTCTCTTCTCGAAAGTCTTTCGCGTAATTATTCAGTGGGTTATATCTCCAATGAAGAGAGTATTGAACAATTGGCATTCACCTGTAAGCGTATTAATACCTTCAATGTTCCAATTGCTAATGCCTTCTATGCCCATGAAATTGCAGAAGCAACCAAAGAACTTGATGTTCTTATTGTAGATTCATTCTCAAAGCTTAAAGTAGATGGAGTGAATTCGTCTTTGAAAACAGAATCAGAAGCATTAAAGCAAATCATTCAATCTGCAAAAGATAATCAATGTTGTGTTATCCTCATTACACATAATACTAAGAATGGCATGTCGAAAGGTACTTCCTCGGTTCAACATGATGTTGATGCTACTCTCTATATTGAAAAAGTAGAAGATACGGATCTTCGTAAGGTTTGGTTCGATAAGAATCGTTTCGGTGGATCCGGAGAGATCTATTTGGAAATGAATGCATCAGGTTATGTTTTGGAATTGAAGTCAGCACCATATGATTCTGATGCACCTTCTGCCAAGAAGAAGTCTAAGACCCAAGGTTATTACGATCAAATTGAATCCCATATTCGCGACAATAACAATTCAGCCGATATTGTTTCAATTGCTAATGTCCTGAATATGGATCTTCATCGAACTGGAATGTTGCTCCGGGATCTTCGTAAGTTGGATCGTGTAGTTAAAGATGGTCGTGGTGATGATGCTACCTTTAGCTTATCTGCAGCTCTTGTAGCTGAAGTTGAATGCCCTTTCTAATATGAAATTTGATAAAATTTATAATGAAATAATTGATTCAAAATTAAATTTTCTCAATGAAGAAATATCTCTAGATAATTTCGATTGGGATATTTTTTTCGAAATATATTCCAAATTTTCAGTATTTGAATCTGTAAGTAAGTCTGCCCTATATAAGGATGAATATCGTGTAAATGATAGAAGGCATTTGGAATATATTTTTACTGTAGGCGATTTAAATTTTTTAGGTATATTAGATTTTAATAGATGTAAAAATGAATTAGATTCACTAAAGGAGGATTTAATAAAATATGAATTTAAAAAAATTAATACTACACCC
>Ga0255099_1000058_pt1 | contig 45836 bp, 40 predicted proteins | sample Colum_Colum_RepA_2_FD_188451 | JGI IMG/M metagenome (GOLD analysis project Ga0255099, IMG submission 188451) | Freshwater microbial communities from Columbia River, Oregon, United States - Colum_Colum_RepA_8d | ecosystem: Environmental > Aquatic > Freshwater > River | place: USA: Oregon...
GTTTTGGATTGTTTATATAAATCCTTTTGTAGAGCAATTACAGCTTAATTACTTTACAATTTAAAATTACGTTAGGTTTTATTCTAATATAAATTTGCGTACCAATTTACCAGTTTTATGCTTAGCTATTAAAAAATAAATGCCTGGTTTAAGCGAACTAAAATCTATAATATGATTGCCGGTTAAAAACTCTGATTCATATACAATTTTGCCTGGTAAATTTGTTATTGAAATTTGCATTTTGTCTTTTAATTCAATATTCAGAAAACGATTTGAGGGTATAGGAAAAACCTTTAGGTCTTCATCATGCATTGCATTAAAAACATTTATGCAAGGCAATACTAATACTTTAAATACTATTTTGCTTAAACAATTTGTAGTGTTATTGATGCCGCTTAGTGTGTATGTAGTAGTGACAGATGGCTGTAATGTTACATGGGTTTGTGTTGTAAGCGCGTTTATTGTGTATGTTGTTGCTCCCATAAAACTGAGATTAGTAGATTCACCTTTACAGATTGTTGTTTTACCACTTACATAAAGTGAAGGCAAATCAGAGACATTTACAATTTGTTTCAACGTGTCTTGCCCACATGGTAAATAATTCAGTATAAGTTTAACGGTAAATGTACCATTTGATGAAAACGTATGTTGAGGATTGGCTATTAATGATGTATTTGAAAATCCCGAAAGAGAATCGCCAAAATTCCATAAATAACTATTAATCGAATATCCGGCAGCAGTACATAATATTGGAGCTGAGAATGATGTTGCACCGCAGTTTATTTGAGCGGTAAAAGGGGCAAGCGTAGGTTTTTTTTCAAAAAATGTTGATTCAAAAGCGGGCAATCCAAAACCTGAGATTGCAATATAAGGAGGGGTAGTAATTGTACCTAATGGGATTGCATTTAATTGAAAATTACATGTATTACCTGGATTATTAGGATTATCAATAGTACTTAATGCCGTACTGGAAGTGCCAACGATATAAATTTTACCATCTTTAGCTAATTGCATGTGCACAACCGATGGATATGCTATTGATAAAGAAGGTGTAACTGGTGTTTTAGATGCAGCTATGGCTGTTGCTGTACCCGAAGATAAATCAAATTGATAAACGCCTTGAGGTGTATTCAAATAACTTATGTAAAGCTTACTGCCATCAGGCGAAAATTCAATACCGACTGCCATACCAGGCGATATGGTATTTGACCATGTTGTTGAACATAGGCCTGAAGGTAAAGAATCAATAACCATTACATTTGAAAGCACGCCAGTTGATTTATTAAAGTCATATAGTTCAACTCTTTGACATTCATAGGTAGCACATACCTTTCTGCCATTGGGCGAAAATTTATGTATACCAGGATAAAATCCGCAGTTAGTACAGGTGCCATATGCCTGTTTTTGGTTATTTCCAATTGCAGTTATTATGGGAGTTGTTGAAATGCTTGATGAATTAGCTAAGTAGCTATAAAAATTTGTACTACCTGGCCAGCCACCTTCATGAAATAAAAGCCAATCATCTTTACCATTACAATGTTTTGTGGCAGCAATTTTGCTTACAAAGGGTATGCCAGAAGGGGTTATGGATTTGCATGATGCCACTACCGAGCCTAAGCCAGATGCTAGTGCCATATCAACAATGGCATAATTCATCATGGGTAAATTTATTGGTCCAGAAAAATAGTTTAAGTTGTTGTGCGTAATTACATAATACTGCAACCCGCTTTTTCGTAGTATAATGCTTGTTTGATATCCACCATAATAACCCCCAATATTCTGTCCATTATCCATGGTATCATTTTGTTTGTTATAAATCAAATCTCCAGCTCTAACTGCAAAAAGTAAATTTCCAATGGAATCTGAAATAGTTGAACATCCATACATTGTACTTAAGTTGCTGTTAGATATAGTTTGTGGCGGAGTGCCAGATTGAAAATTAAGCCCAGCCTTATATCCAAAATACCATTGTGAAGTTTCGTTTTGAGAAAAAAGAAAAAAACATAGATGGCTTTTTAAAATTAATACAATAAAACCATATTTTATAAATCCGCTCATAAATGAGTATGATTTACCAGTATAAATACAATTCTATTTTCATTGGATTATCCAGCCATTAAAAGGAGGTAAAATCAGCATGCTATTCCAATTTATGTTACAATTTGTACCGTTTGTACCAAAAGGGATAAGAATATGGCAAAATCCATATGATTCATGATTTGCCGCTACTAAATTACCGCCAATACTTATTATCCATACACAAATATCCCATGTTGTATTACAAAGTGGTAGGTTGACTGTTGATTTACTAGGAACTGTTAAGGTGCCAAACCCGCAATTGCCACATGAAGGGTCCCATATCTCATAACCAACCACAACTGCGCATGTTAAAGAATTAGTAAATGGCATTGATTGTGCAGCAATTTTTGATTCAATAAGAAAACAAAAACTCAATATAAAAAGTAAATTATTAATAATCATCATCTATTAATCAAATATAATAAAAAAATAAAATAAAAAACATAACACGGTTGAACTATAAATACATTTTCAAAACAAGTAGTAAACATAAATTATATTTTTTATTAGTACTATAGTTAATCACTATAACATTAATTAGCATGCCATGCTGTTCGGTCTAAAGTTCGGTATTGAATGGCTTCAGCCACATGATGGGTTAAAATGTGTTCTACGTTTTCAAGGTCGGCAATTGTACGGCTCATTTTTAAAATTCGGCTGTAAGCGCGGGCACTGAGTCCCAAACGCGTCATGGCTTTTTTTAATAATGCAGCAGCAGGTGCTTGTAGTGTTGCATACTGCTCGGTGAGCTGTTCATGCATTTGCGCGTTGCAGTATACATTTGGAATATTGTTAAACCGCTGGGCCTGTATGTTACGTGCCTGTATAACACGCTTTCGAATTACACCAGAGGATTCGGTTTTTGTTTTGGCTTCCAGTTCATGAAGCTGAACAGGCATTACTTCAATTTGTAAATCAATACGGTCTAAAAGCGGACCACTTATTTTATGTAAGTAGCGGTGAACCATGGCCGGGTTGCAACTGCAATGTTTTTCGGGATGGCTATAATAACCACAGGGGCAAGGGTTCATACTGGCAATAAGCATAATATTTGCCGGATAATTAATACTGTAACGGGCGCGGCTTATTTGCACGCAACGCTCCTCCATGGGCTGGCGCAACACTTCTAAGGCACTGCGTTGAAATTCGGGTAATTCATCTAAAAATAAAACGCCGTTATGCGCAAGGCTAATTTCACCAGGCTGTGGGTGATTTCCGCCACCTACTAAAGCGATGTTACTGATGGTATGATGAGGTGACCGAAACGGCCGCTCTTTAACAAGTCCCGTAATGGGCTGAGGCAGTTTACCTGCTACGCTGTATATGCGTGTGGTTTCTAATGATTCAGCACGGCTAAGGGGAGGCAGTATTCCGGGTAGGCGTTTGCTGATCATGGTTTTTCCTGCGCCGGGTGGTCCTATTAATAATACATTATGTCCGCCAGCTGCGGCAATTTCCAGGGCGCGCTTAACTACTTGCTGCCCTTTAATATCGGCAAAATCAAGTGTATTAACGTTACAATCAAATGGTGGTGAATCTACACAGGGGGTAAAAGCAGTGGAGCTGTGTCCGTTTAATACCGTTACCGCATCTTTAAGGGTATGTACAGCAATTATTTCAAGGCCTTCTACAACAGCAGCTTCGTGTGCATTTACATGGGGTATAATTATCCCTTGCAGGCCGTCTTGCTTGGCTTGTATAGCCATAGGCAATACCCCTGTAACAGACCGAATTCTGCCGTCGAGCGCCAGCTCGCCCAATACCGCCCAACGATTTAAAAATTGGGTTTCTATTTGGTTGCTGGCAGCTAAAATACCCAGTGCTATTCCTAAATCAAATGCGGTGCCTTCTTTTCGTAGGTTGGCTGGCGCTAAATTAATTGTACATTGTTTACCGGGTATTTTAAACCCGCTTTCACTTATTGCGGAATAAATACGTTGCTGACTTTCTTTTACTGCATTATCGGGTAGCCCAACCAAATAAAAGTTAACCCCTTTTGTTACATGTACTTCAATTTCAATAGTACGGGCCTCAATTCCTTGAATGGTATAGGCGGACAGTTTAACAAGCATTTTTTTATGTTAATAATACGCATGGTAAAATGTACATCCCTGCTATAAAACATAGATTTATTTTTAAATAAAAGAACTCAAAAAAATTACTGTAAAAGATGAATAAAAAAAACCAGGTATGTTATTTTATAAAAGTAGAATTTGTGTTTAATGCTGTATGATACACTTGCAAAAACGACTGGTACGTGTGTGTTACATGTTGTAAGGGCAATGCGTCCAAGCGCAGGGGATGCAATAAGCTACTATCACAGGTATATTTATAGGCCTGTAATGCTGTATGATTGCTAAATACCGCATACAATGAATCGTTAATTAGGCCATAGGTGCCATTACTGTAAAACCAGGCCATTCGGTTTTTAACGGGTTTAAACACGCTCTTGCCAAATGCAAAAAATGGCCTATTAAATCCTAAGGTGTCTAAAATGCTGGGCATAATATCTATATGCTGCATTAAAGTAGAACATTGCCCTTTAAACGAATTATCGGGTGTAAAAAATATTAATGGTATAGCATGTTGCCCTAAAGCGTTAGCGTAAAACGGATCATTAGAATTTGCGGTATGATCTGGAACAATAACAAACAAAGTATTTTTATACCAAGGTTTTTGTTGAGCCGAATAAAAAAATTGGCGTAAGGCATAATCGGTATATCCAATACAGGGTCCAATGTCAAGGCCGTTTTTAGGAAATTTATTTTTATAAGCCGCAGGTAATTTAAACGGATGATGGGAGCTTAAGGTAAAAATTGAACTTAAAAACGGCACTTTAAATTTGCTTATTTCATTTACGCAATAACGCAAATAAGGTTCATCCCATATTCCCCAAGAGCCGTCAAAGTCGGCATCATTATTATATTCGCGCATGCCGTAGTATTTATCAAAGCCAGCAGCGGCCGCATAGGCATCAAAATTCATGGTGCCGTTTTTGCCACCATGAAAAAAAGCACTGGTATAGCCATTGTGTTTTAATAATTGGGCCAAACTGTTTACAGGATGCGTACAGTAAACCGAATTAATAAAAGAGGTTGGCATTAAACTGGGCATACCAGAAAGTATGGCCGGAATACCTTCTATACTTTGTTTTCCATTGGACCATGCATTTGTAAAAACTAAACTCTGCGTCATTAAACTATCTAAAAACGGCGTTAAACTTTTGCGCCCGGACAGTCCCGTAAACTCTTTTGAAAAACCTTCTAGTATAAGTATGACCACGTTTTTATCAATACGTTTTTGAGATTTAAAATGATGTACGGGCTTAACCATGTTAAATGCCTTTGACTGCGGCATAAAATGTAAATCTTCCAGATGTTGCGATTCGGCAGATCTAATAATGGTAAACGGCGTATTTAAAACTAAGGGCATAAGTTTAGGTGAAACATATTTTCCGGCATCTACCATTTGTAAAGGAATATACTGCCATCCGCCACGTAGTCCCAAAAATACCATTACCAGCGCAAGGCATGCTTTACCAATGTTAATACCTACCGCTTTAACAGAATTTGAAGTTTTAAAAACTGCACTGGTTTTTGAAATATTCCAGCCGAATTGTAATATAAAAACCAGCACTACAAAAAGCAAAACGAGGCCAACATAATCTAAAATATAATTATCTAATTGTGCGCTTAAATCTATTTGCCCTTGAGTAAGCTGAATTAACGTGTCGTAGCCAAATCGTTTGTGCGTAAAGCCATAATATGCCAAATCAATGCAATTGCACAAAATGGCAATACTATTACAACCTGTATAAATAATTTTTAAAACATTTTGAAAACCAGCATTAAAATACCTTTTGTGAGGTATTAGTGAAACTAAAATATAAATAAGATTAACCCAGCAAATTACCAATACATCAAAGCGTAATCCTGTTAAATGTGCAACGCACACATCTGTAAATGTACATTCTTTAAATTGTGAATAATATAAAATGTAAAATAGTACTCTGCAAAGGGTGTAGGGCACTAAAAGCAGTAGTAACCGTTTTAATACACTATACAGTTGATGGCGGTATGCAGTCAAGTTTTATAAAGATAAGAAATGCCGGCATGCTAATGCAGCGTTTTTAAATATCCAATGCAAAGCTTTAGGGAATATCTCCAATTATATAAACGCTGGGTTTTCTAATTTTACAAAACGATTTAATCCAGTCGGGGTAAGCCTTAAACTCATGGTTTAATGTACCTGTTTTAAATGCTACTTCAAGCGACGAGCCGCTATCAAAAACAAGGGCATTTACAATACCCTCGGCTTGTGCAGTATTTAACAGCTCATCCATACTTACAAATCCCGTACGACCCGAGTGCAGCACATAGAAATCGCCGTTTTGGTTAAATCCAATAACAGCACGGTATTTTAAAGTACTGTTTTTGGGGGTTTTACCTAATGCCCCATTTACAATTCCATTTTTAATGCCCACATATCGGGTTTGGCATACGTATTCGGGCATGCCTTGAGGCAATTGGTACAAAATTTGAGGTTTACCTTTTCGAATAGAAAAGTACCCGCCTTTATAAATGCGATTGCTTTGAATGGCATGATGGTTAATTATTACCAATCCGTTGGGTGTTCCGTTATCATCAAAAAAACTTGAATTAATATAAAACGATCCTTCAGCATGTTGTGCAACTTTATAGGTTAATGCCTCTTTTGGAATTTTTATAAGCACCAAACGTCTAAAATATTTGTGCCAAGTTTTAGATACCGGACTGATATTTAAAATTTTTATGTCTTGGTATTGCGACGCGTAAGTTTTAAAAAATAAAAGCCAAAATACAACACATGTACTAATACAAAGCAGTAGTAAACAGCCTAAGCGTTTCATTTATATTCCGCGCACTATACCGTCTTTTTGGCTTCTTATAAACTGAAGAATTTCGTCACGAAGCGGGCTTTGTGGAATATCCTGTTCCACAACCTCAAGGGCATGGCTTACATTATGTCCGCGTACAAAAATGATGCGGTAAACATCCTCAATTAATTTGATATGTTCGGTATCAAACCCCCTACGGCCCAGTCCAATGGTATTTACACCAATAAACTGTAACGGCTCGCGCGCCACGCGAATGTATGGCGGCACACTTTTTCTAACCAGGCTGGCACCGGCAATAAACGCATGTTTTCCAATATGTACAAATTGTTGTGCCGCAACAACGCCTTCAATAATTACATAGTCATCCACCGTTATATGTCCGGCAAGACTTCCGTTATTGGCAATAATAACGTGATTTCCAATCCAGCAATCATGTCCTAAATGGGTATAGGCCATAATTAGGCAATGGTCGCCAACTTTTGTAAGCATGCGGTCTGAGGTGCCTTTATGTATGGTAGCGTATTCGCGAATGGTTGTATACGATCCAATTTCTGTTTTTGCACGTTCGCCCTTATACTTTAAATCTTGGCTCACAATGCCTACCAAAGCCCCTGGAAAAATTATACTTCCTTTTCCAATATAGGTATCTGGAAAAATTTGGGCCCCCGAATGGATGTGCACCTCATCCTCAAGCACTACCTGATCATGAATAATAGCAAAGGCATCCACGCGAACGTGTTTGCCCAATTTGGCGCCGGGATGGATTTGAGCTAAAGGCGATATCATAAATGCTTAATTGCCGTGGCCTTTAACTTTGGATAACATCGCCATCATTTCAGCTTCCATAACCAATTTTTCACGTACAAACGCTTCTCCGCGCATATGAACAATACCTCTGCGTATAGGGCTTAACAATGCTAATTTAAAAACTAAAGTATCACCGGGCACTACTTGATGTTTAAATTTAACTTTATCTATACTCATAAAATAGGTAAGGTAATTTTCGGGATCAGAAACCTTGCTAAGCGCAAATATTCCGCCCACCTGAGCCATGGCCTCAACCTGTAATACACCTGGAAAAACAGGAGCTTCTGGAAAATGTCCCCTGAAAAATTCCTCGTTCATACTTACATTTTTTATTCCAACAATACCCGCTTCGGTAATTTCCATTACCTTATCTACAAATAAAAATGGCTGACGGTGCGGTAAAATTTTTTGAATTTGTAAAATGTCGTAAAGGGGTGGCTTATTTAAATCGTAAGGCTCATAAATATGTTTTTTAAGCTTTAGTTTTTCTTCACGTATAAGCGATTTTATTTTTTTTGCAAAAGCCACATTACCTGCATGTCCGGGCCGTGCAGCTAATACATGAATTTTCATATGCTTGCCAACCAAAGCCAAATCACCAACAATATCTAATAATTTATGCCGTGCAGGTTCGTTATAAAAATGCAGTTTGGTATTGTTTAATACACCCCTGCCTTTTACCTCAACATCAGGCGAATTAAAAACCTTACGCAGGTAATTAAGTTTTTCGGCAGGTAATTCATTATCCACTAAAACAATGGCATTGTTTAAATCGCCACCTTTAATTAAATTGTGACTTAAAAGTGTTTCCAGTTCTCTTAAAAATACAAATGTTCTGCAGGGGGCAATCTGGGTTTTAAATTCGTCAAGTTTGTATATAGAAGCGTGTTGAGTGCCTAAAACTTCACTGCCATAATCCACCATAACCGTAATGCGGTATTCGTTTTGGGGCACCGCAAGCATTTCAACATGTTTTACGGGGTCTTCATAGCTAAGGTTATGCTTTAATTCAAAATACGTACGTTCGGCATCCTGTTCAACAATGCCGGCCTTTTCAATGGCTTCCATAAAGGGCTGCGAGCTGCCATCCATAATGGGCAATTCAGGCCCGCTAATTTGAATTAGGCAATTGTCAATACCAGAACCTAATAAAGCCGCCAAAACATGTTCGGTGGTATAAACCCGAACCCCATCTTTTTCAAGAGTTGTACCCCGTGAGGTATCAACAACCAAGTCGGCATCAGCATCAATTACCGGCTGCCCCTCTACATCGGTTCGCTGAAATTTAAACCAATGATTTACAGGCGCTGGCTTTAAAGTTAAGGTAACGGCCTGTCCGGTATGCAAACCAACACCATGTAAACTAATGGCTGTTTTTAGGGTACATTGTTTTTGAGTAGACATGTAGTATCGTATAAAGATACTTATTATGAATTTAAAACTGGAGGTAGGGTTTTAGTTTTATCCACAGGGCATTGTCGTTAATAAGTTCACGGGTATTTTCTGGCGTTAAAATGGTTTTACGTTTCCAGTCAAAAATTTGTTTTGTAAGTTCATAACTGATGTACGGATGCCGGTTTACGGTTTTAAAATCATCGGTATTTAAATTTATTTTTTTTACAGCGGCTGCATTTACATAAACGAATTGCCGCAGCGGTTCAAATTGTTCTAAACGGAAACCGTAAACTTCTAATAGCTGATTAGATGTTGTAAATCCACCCAGTAAACTTCTGTATTTTAATATGCGGTGTGCATATGCAGGGCCAATACCAGGAAGTTTAATTAAACTAATACTGTCTGCTGAATTTAATTCGATATGCAGGGCCTGTTTTGCCTCGGGTTGCCTTGTAAAAGTGTGTTTAGCGGGTTGTAGTAACACTGTATTTAAAAGTACAATATAGGGCTGTGCCTGTTGTGCCCATAGTGTATCCATGCCATAAATTTTAAATATGTCTGTAGGTGTTTTAAAGCGTCCTCCCATTTCTCGGTAATGCACCATGGTATTTGCCGTTTTTTTATTTAAACCCAGTTGAATCAGCCGTGCTGCAGATACCGTATTCGGATTAAACGTGTCCCAAACCGGTGCTTGTTTTAAATGCTCATCAGCACTTAAAACGGGAGGTTTTACCTCAGGTAAAAAATGAAAAACAATAGCGGGCGATTGCCATTGTGCCCAATACCAACGTATGGTAAATAAACATAACATGGCTGTGCCTAATACAATTAAAACCTTACGTTGCAATGCCGTTAACATGTTTCTTGGCGTTTAATAAATAGTGCATAAACGGGTATGCCAATTGCAGTTAGGCCCAATCCAAACCCAACCTGTAAGGGCTTTTCAAATCCTAAAAATCCAATTATAAGTGCTACCAAAAGCAAATACAAAATGGGAATTACAGGGTAGCCGGGTGTTTTAAACGGCCTGTTTGCCAGTGGTGCCATCCATCGCAAACGCATCAGTGCGATAACTGTTACGGCGTAAAATAATAAAGAGGTTACAGTACAATAATCTAACAAACTACCGTAAGACCCGCTTAATGCCAGTACTGAAGCCCATGAGGCCTGCAATACCATTGCCCGCGAAGGCATCCCACGGGCATTATCAGTTGCTATAAATTTAAAAAACAAGCCTTCGCGCGCCATAGCCTGAATCATGCGCGCACCACCAAAAATTAATCCATTATTACAACCTAAAGTGGAAATTACAATTAAAAGCGCCATTACGCCCACTGCCGATGGCCCTAATATATGATGCAATACCAGCGTGGCAACACGGTCTTGCGGGGCATGTGCAATTTCAAGCGGTGTTAAAACCCAAAAATATACTGTATTACATAAAATGTAAAGCAAGGTTACTAATGCAACTCCAATTCCCAAAGCCAATGGCAAATTACGTTGCGGACGTTGTAAGTCGCCAGCCATAAAAGTAATATTGTTCCAGGCATCGCTACTAAATAAAGCGCCAATTAAGGCCATGCTAAACATCCCTAATAACTGAAAACCCGAAAAGGCTTCGGTATGTGGAGTGGGTGTAAAAACTGTATGCGTATTTGAACCAGCAACATAATACCAAATACCAATACCAATAATGCCGAATAAAGCTAAAATTTTAATACCGGTAAATACCCGTTGTATCAATTTACCATAATGCATGCCACGCATCTGAACCCAACTTAAACCCCAAATTAAAAGTAATGCGGTAATATCCGCATAGGTCCAAACACCTAGCGTGGGTATTGAAAACACTGGACGATCTATGTGAGGCAGCAATACACCTAAATATTTTGAAAATGCAACTGCAACCGCTGCAATAACACCGGTTTGTATAACCATAAATACAGACCAGCCATAGGTAAATGCCGTAGCCGGACCAAAGGCCCTGCGTATATATACATATTGGCCCCCGGCTTCGGGCATCATGGCGGCTAATTCACTATAGCATAAAGCTGCCAATAGGGTAATTATACCTGCTATGGCCCAACAACCAATAACCCAAGATGGATAATGCAAAATCCGGGTCATGTCGGCGGCAACAATAAATACACCTGAACCTATCATGCTGCCACTTACCATCATTACAGCGTCGTAAAGATTTAATTTGCCTTTATTGCCATTTCCCATGAGTCCAATTTAATTAATTTTACATTGTACTTATGACCCTAATTCATATTAATCCAAATATTAGTATTAAACAAAATTCTGAAACATGGAGTTTGGTTATAAAACCTCAAATTAGCGTGTGGCAGCGGCGCCTGCTTTTTATTTGGATTATTTGTTGGAGCGTTTGTGGAATATGGGTTATGGCCCAATACCGAACCATTCAAAATCAAAATGAAAAAATATTTATTATACTGTATCTTGCCTTTTGGTTTTACTTTGAATGGAGTATGGTACGGGTATATATTTGGAAACGCTTTGGTAAAGAAAAGCTATGGATTAAACAAGGGCAGCTGTTTTACCACCAGGCCAAACAAAAATCCAGTAAAATACAAAGCTGGCCGCTAGAATCCGTTGGACTTGTTGAAGCCGTTTCATTTAACCCCAATGGATTTAATGAAATAATCAGCCAAAGTTTTTGGATGAAGGGACATCCCCGGGTTCAGTTAACTTGTCCGGGCACACTTTTACGATTTGGTTTTCAATTGGATGTAAAAACAACACAAGCAGTAATTAAACATTTTAATGCCGCTCAAAAAGCACGTCTTAAAACCCCACAGAATTTATAGACACCACTTAATTATTATGTACTTTTGTGTCGCAAATTAAACACACGTACATGTATACTTTTACCGATCGCCATAACGGTCCTAAACCTGCAGAAATTAATGAAATGCTCCAATGTATTGGGGTTTCATCGCTCGACACGCTTATTGACAAAACTGTACCAGCCTCTATACGCTTAAAATCACCACTTAAGGTTTCTCAAGCCCTTTCAGAACATGAGTATTTACAGCATTTACGGGTACTGGCATCCAAAAATAAAATTTTTAAAAATTTCATTGGTCAGGGTTATTTTGGAACCATTACGCCAAGTGTAATACAACGTAACATATTAGAAAATCCGGGTTGGTATACGGCGTATACACCGTATCAAGCTGAAATTGCTCAGGGCCGTTTAGAAGCCATTTTAAATTTTCAAACCATGGTTATGGACCTCACTGCTATGCCGGTGGCTAATGCATCTTTATTAGATGAAGCTACAGCTGGTGCCGAAGCCATGGCTATGTTTTTAAATAACCGAACCCGTGAGCAGCAAAAAAACGAAGCCCTGCATTTTTACATTAGTCCGGGGGTTTATGTGCAAACCCGAGATGTAATTCATACCCGTTCGGCGCCTTTAGGCATTGTATGTAAAATAGGTTCTATACAAGAAGCCCTGCAAGATTCAAAATGTTTTGGATATTTATTACAGTATCCCGATGCCGGTGGAGGAATTGAAGATCCAAGTAAATGGGCCCAAGCCCTTCATGAAAAAAACATACAATTAGCGGTGGCCACTGATTTAATGGCTTTGGCACTTTTAACTCCGCCCGGGGAATGGGGAGCAGACTGTGTGTTTGGTAATTCGCAACGCTTTGGAGTACCTATGGGGTATGGCGGCCCACATGCTGCATTTTTTGCTTGTCGTGAAAGCTATAAACGCCATATACCGGGCCGTATTATTGGCGTTTCGGTTGACGCCGCGGGGGCTCCTGCATTACGTATGGCCTTACAAACACGCGAACAACATATTAAGCGCGATAAGGCAACATCTAATATTTGCACTGCGCAAGCCCTGCTCGCCATAATGGCCAGCATGTACGGCGTGTACCATGGCCCTAAAGGCATTAAATCCATAGCCTTAAACATACACCACAAAGCTTGCAGTTTGTCACATGCCTTACGTGCTATGGGGTATACGATAGTAAACACGCATTTTTTTGACACGCTAACCATTGAAGCTCAAAATATTCGCGAACTGGCTGTAGCCGCACAGCTTAATTTTTATTATCCCCATGCAAACCGGGTTCAAATTTCATTAGATGAAACAAGTACCGAGGCAGATATAAACGCCATACTTACTGTTTTTGCAAAGGCTAAAAAGCAAACACCTGTACCATGTCATGTTCAAACAACCGATGATGCATTACTTTGTAAACGTTCTAGTGGTTATATGCAGCATCCTGTTTTTAATCAATATCACAGCGAGTCTGAAATGATGCGGTACATCAAGCGCCTAGAAAATAAAGATTTATCACTGGTGCACGCCATGATTGCTTTAGGCTCATGTACCATGAAATTAAATGCAGCTACCGAACTGCTTCCTATAACCTGGCCTGAATTTGCACAATTACATCCGTTTGCGCCGGCTGATCAGACGCAAGGCTATACTGAAATTTTAGAAACGCTTAACCATGACCTGTGTGAAATAACCGGATTTGCCAAAATGAGTTTACAACCCAATTCAGGTGCTCAGGGTGAATATGCAGGATTAATGGTGATAAGAGCCTACCACCATTCTCGCGGTGATGTTCAGCGTAATGTTGCTCTTATTCCTTCATCGGCACATGGCACCAATCCTGCAAGTGCAGCCATGGCTGGTATGCACATTGTTGTTGTAAATTGCGATGAAAAAGGCAATATTGATCTTCAAGATCTTAAAGCCAAGGCGGAGCTGCACAAACAAAATTTATCCTGTTTAATGATTACCTATCCGTCTACGCATGGTGTTTATGAAGAATCGGTAATTGAAATAACGCAATGTATTCATGCCTGCGGCGGTATGGTTTATATGGATGGCGCAAACATGAATGCTCAGGTTGGCTTAACCTCACCCGGATCTATTGGCGCCGATGTTTGTCATTTAAATTTGCATAAAACGTTTGCCATTCCTCATGGTGGAGGCGGCCCAGGCATGGGGCCCATTGGTGTTGCAGCCCACTTGGTACCGTTTTTGCCGGGGCATTACACACAAAACCAAACTGAAAACGCTGTTTCTGCCGCACCCTTTGGAAGTGCATTAATTTTATTGATTTCATACGCCTATATTAAAATGCTTGGCCCCGAAGGATTAACTCAAGCCACAGCGCTGGCCATTTTAAATGCAAATTACATGAAAACGCGCTTGCAAAACCATTACCCAATATTGTATACAGGCAAACATGGCTACTGCGCACACGAGTTTATTTTAGATTGCAGCGCATTTAAATTAAGTACCGGCGTTGAAGTGGCTGATATTGCCAAACGATTAATGGACTATGGATTTCATGCACCTACCGTTGCATTTCCGGTTGTAAACACATTAATGATTGAACCTACCGAATCCGAATCAAAAGCTGAATTAGATCGGTTTTGTGATGCAATGATTTCCATTCGGTCAGAAATACAGGAAATTGAACAAGGCAAATACGATAAAACAGTTAACGTAATAAAAGAGGCACCGCATACCGCACAATTAGTTACAGCAGATGCTTGGAATTTACCTTACAGTCGTACAAAAGCGGCGTATCCGTTGAGTTATATAAAAGACCGAAAATTTTGGCCATCGGTACGTCGTGTCGATAATGCTTACGGCGATCGCAATTTGGTTTGTTCTTGCTTGCCAATAGAAGCCTATGCCTAGGTAACCTTTTACTCGGTTGCTTTAACGGGCCGGCACGTGTTAACGCGGCTTTTAACTATAAATGCTGTTGGAAAAAGATTTTTATTTTCTGAAATCCAGCCCGTAGCCGACATTTTGTTTTCAAATTCTCCAAATACAACCGAAAAATTAGGCATTTCATAAATTACATACACGGCATCATCAGGAAACAGTTTACGGGCTTTTTCGGCAACAGCATCGGCCTGTGCCTTTTCTGTGGTAAAATGTAGCTTTACCCTAAACCCGTCTTTATCGCCGCGGGATAAACGGTTATATTCCAATTTAAAATCATTCCAGGCGGCACATTGCGCATCAATGTTTGAAATATATTGTGCATTTACTGCCAAGGGGCAAAGCCATGCAAAATAAAAGCTGGCGAAAGTAATAATCCGCATAATCAAAATTAGGTCTTTTAACTCAATAATTTTACCTTTACCCCTTTGTATGGACCGATTTTCCTATCTTGGAAATGCTGATGTTAACGCTGTTGAAGCGCTCTATCAAAAGTATTTAAGTGCCCCCGAACAGGTTGATGCCACTTGGCATGATTTTTTTAAGGGATTTGAGTTTGCGCAGCAACAATTTCCGCAATTGCCCGGGCAGGGTAGCACAACCGTGCCTGATACCTTTCAAAAAGAACTTAAAGTTTTAAGCCTCATTCAGGGGTATAGAAGCCGTGGGCATTTATTTACCAAAACCAATCCGGTTCGCCAACGTAGAACGTATGCGCCGGATTTATCGCTAAAAGAATTTGGACTTGCAGAAGCTGATTTGCAAACTGTTTTTCAGGCCGCAGCTACACTTGGTCTTAAGCAGGCAACCCTATCGGATATTATTGCGCACTTACAGCAAACCTATTGTAACAGTATAGGCGCTGAGTATCTTTACATGCGCGATCCAAACCTTATTTCTTGGATGGAGCAGCGTATGGAATCGTGTAAAAATACAGCTGCTTTTGATACTGAAAAAAAACTTGAAATTTACTCAAAACTTTGCGAGGCCGTTGTATTTGAACAGTTTCTGGCTACTAAATTTGTGGGTCAAAAACGATTTTCGTTAGAGGGTGGCGAATCTTTTTTAGCAGCAATTCAGCAAGTTATTTTACAGGGCGCCCGCCAAGGCATTATAGATTTTGTTATTGGAATGGCTCATCGGGGACGCCTGAATGTTTTGGCCAATATTATGCAAAAACCGGCCGCTGATATTTTTACCGAGTTTGAGGGTCGTCCCAGCGAAGACAGTGTTTTTGACGGTGATGTAAAGTATCACATGGGGTATAGTGCAGATGTTAAAACCCCTGATGGAAAAACCGTACACATTTCGTTAACGCCCAATCCCTCTCATCTCGAAACGGTAGGTCCGGTGGTTTTAGGTATAACCCGTGCCAAACGGGATGGGCTGCATCAGCGGGATGAATCTAAAGTGTGTCCCATATTAGTACATGGCGATGCTGCAATTGCAGGACAGGGCGTAGTGTATGAGGTAGCTCAAATGGCTGAACTTGAAGCATACCGCGTTGGAGGCACATTGCATTTTGTAATAAATAATCAGGTTGGATTTACCACCAATTATACCGATGCCCGCACAAGCACCTATTGTACCGACATTGCAAAAGTTACAAAATGCCCTGTGTTTCATGTTAACGGCGATGATGTAGAGGCTTTGTGTTTGGTTACTCAATTTGCATTGGAGTTTAGGCAGACATTTAAAAAGGATGTGTATATTGATATTTTATGTTATCGCAAATACGGACATAATGAAGGCGACGAGCCACGCTTTACGCAACCGCTTTTATACAAAGCCATTTCAACGCATCCCAATCCAAAGGAAATTTATCAAAACCGTTTAATTTCAAATAACGACTTTACAAAAGAGGCATTACATGCCATAGAAATAAAATACAAAGCTGTTCTTGAAAGTGAACTTGACATTGCGCGTAAACGCGAAACATTAAAAGTAAACTCTTATTTACAGGGCTCTTGGTCTGGTATTCGGATGGCTAAAGCCGAGGATTTTTACAACTCCCCACAAAGCGGTATTACCGATGATGTATTTTTAAATTTGGCCAATCGCATTACAACATTACCCCCCAACACAACTTTTTTTAATAAAATACAGCGCTTGTACCAAGATCGCAAAACCATGATAACGCAAAACAGTTATGATTGGGCTATGGGCGAATTGATGGCGTATGCCAGTTTACTGCATGAGGGGCATACCGTACGTTTCAGCGGCCAGGATGTTGAACGCGGCACGTTTTCACACCGCCATGCGGTAGTTAAAATTGAAGACAGCGAAGACGAATATGAACCGCTGGCACAAGTATCAGCGCATGCAAAACTTGAAATATACAATTCATTACTTAGCGAATACGGTGTATTAGGCTTTGAATACGGTTATGCGTTTGCAGCCCCCAATACGCTTACTATTTGGGAAGCCCAGTTTGGAGATTTTTTTAACGGCGCCCAAATTATTATAGATCAATACCTGTCTTCATCAGAATATAAATGGCGCCGCATGAATGGTCTTGTCGTTTTATTGCCACACGGGTATGAAGGCCAAGGCCCCGAACATTCAAGTGCACGCATGGAACGCTTTTTGCAAATGTGCGCCGAAGACAACATGCAAATTGTTAACGCCACAACACCAGCGCAGCAATTTCATGTATTGCGACGTCAGCTCAAATGGCCGTTTCGCAAACCACTGATATGTTTTACGCCTAAAAAATTATTACGTTTTCCAGAATGCGTTAGTACACGTGCTGATTTTACAAGCACTACCAATTTTCAAGAAGTACTCAATGACCCTGCAGTTACAACCCCTGAAGCTGTTCACACGGTAGTTTTATGTTCGGGGAAAGTTTACTATGATTTGGCTGCATACAAACGCGACCATCAATTGGCGGCTTTTGCCATTATACGCCTGGAACAGTTATACCCTTTTCCCTATACACAGCTAGAACGTATTTTAAAACTTTACACAAAGGCCACCACGTTTTTATATGTACAAGAAGAACCCGAAAATATGGGCTCTTGGCGATTTGCAGAACATCATCTGCGTAAACTATCTAAACATTTGGTATTGCAATCTGGGGCTTTACTGCTATGGAATTATTGCGGCCGAAAAGAATCGGCAAGTCCCGCTACCGGTTTTTCAAAGCGTCATCAGGCAGAACACGATGAATTATTAAAACAGGTATTTGTAAGCGCTCAAACCCCATCTCCATTAAACGTATAACCTATGGCACAAATTGATTTAAAAGTCCCCAGCCCCGGCGAATCCATTACCGAAGTTACTATAGCCCGTTTGGTTCGTGCAAATGATGAAACTGTAGACAAAGATGAGGTGTTGGCCGAAATTGATTCTGATAAGGCAACATTAACGCTTAACGCTGAGGATGCCGGTAAATTAACCTGGTTATGTGCAGAGGGTGAAACTGTAAAAGTGGGACAGGTTATTGCCACCATAGATACTTCTGTTAAACCCCAAGCCTCAGTTAAACCCGCACCAGTTACCGCCACTACAAAGTCAGAGCCCAAAACAGAACCAAAAGCAGCACCAGCAGCACCACCTGCACCGCCCACCCCGTCGCATTATGCCAATGGCAGTGCAAGCCCCGCAGCTGCTAAACTTATGGCCGAAAACAATATTAGCCCGCAACAGATTAAAGGCAGCGGTAAAGACGGCCGCATAACGAAACACGATATTATTTTGGCATTAGCCCAGGGCTTTGAAACCGCCCGAAACGCTGCAACAAATACCTGGAAAGGCAGCCGCGATACAGACCGTCAAAAAATGTCCTCGCTTCGTAAAACGTTGGCGCGCAGATTGGTTTCGGTTAAAAACGAAACGGCTATGTTAACAACGTTTAATGAAGTGGATATGAGCGCCATTTATGCTATTAGGGCCAAGTATAAAGAGCAATTTAAAGAAACCCATGGCGCATCATTGGGTTTTATGAGTTTTTTTACCAAAGCTGTAACCGAGGCATTGTTTCATTTTCCAGCAGTAAACGCCATGATACAGGGGGATGATATTATTTACCATAAGTATTGTGATATTGCCATAGCTGTAAGTGCACCCAAAGGTTTAATGGTGCCCGTTATTCGCAATGCCGAACAAATGCATCTTGCTGAAATTGAATCGGCAATTAAAACCTTAGCCATAAAAGCCCGTGACGGTAAATTAACTATACCTGAAATGGAAGGGGGCACGTTTACAATTACCAATGGTGGTGTATTTGGCAGCATGATGAGCACACCTATAATTAATCCGCCCCAAAGTGCCATTTTAGGCATGCACAATGTGGTTGAGCGTCCGGTTGCAGTTAACGGACAAGTGGTTATACGGCCTATGATGTATGTGGCCTTGTCTTATGATCATCGTATTATAGATGGACGCGAAAGTGTTGGATTTTTGGTTAAAGTAAAAGAAATGCTTGAAAATCCAACGTCTATGCTTTTTGGCGGAAAATCGCCCGAAGCACTTTTACTTAACTTGTAAGTGGTGCTCCCACCTGGGCTCGAACCAGGGACCCTCAGATTATGAGTCTGATGCTCTAACCGGCTGAGCTATAGGAGCCTAAATATTCCGGTTTGTAAAATTAGAGAATTACCCCATATTTGCAAAATCAAATCGAACATTAAAAATATTATATTTGATTTAGGTGGTGTTTTGTTAAACATCGATTATCAAAAAACCATTACAAGCATAGAACACTGTGCGGGCATGTCCCTTCAAAACTTGTATTCAAAAGAACAACAAGATGTATTGTTTGATGACTTTGAATGTGGCCGATGTAATGCCGCGCAGTTTATTGCCGCATTGTCTGAAAAGCTTCGTTATAAGGGACCCGAACAACACTTAATTGATGCCTGGAATGCCATGTTACTAGACATGCCAGAAGAACGCCTTGAATTACTGGTTGAACTAAATTCCCAATACCGTATTTTTTTATTAAGCAATACCAATGCGCTGCATCGGGCTGCCTTTGACACTTTATTATACCGGCAAAACGGTGTACGCCGCTTAGCCGATTATTTTGAGCATGTGTACTATTCACATGAAATTGGTCTTCGCAAGCCGGATCTGGAAGTATTTAAATACGTATTACAGCATAGCGAACTTAAAGCCAGTGAAACATTATTTATTGACGATTCGCTTGTACACTGCAAAGCAGCCGGAACACTGGGCATATCGGCCCACTGGATGTCACCGCACCAAGATCTTATGACTATGGCTAATGCCTTAAACCTGTGAATGTACTTTCCGTTAACAAGCTTTCAAAACAAATAGGAGGCAAAACCCTGTTTTCTAATTTAAGTTTTGGCATGCATCAGGGAGACCGCCTGGCATTGCTGGCTGCTAATGGAAGCGGAAAAACAACCTTACTTCATATAATTAATAACACGCTTTTACCCGATTTGGGCGAAGTTACGTTTAGGCAGCAATTAAAAAAGGCCGTGCTGTTACAACACATACATGTTCCGGAAGGGGCTACAATTAAAACATGGGTACAAGCCAGCACCCATCCACGTAATTTGGCCCGTATAGCATTAGAGCAAGCACAGGGTAATAACAATGCAAATCCTCATGCGGCCGCAGAAAAACAATACCAATCGGCACTTGAAAATTACCAAAATTGCGAAGCCTGGAGATTTGAGTCAGATGCTCAAAACATACTCAGCCAATTGGGAATAGTAAACTATGACCAGCCCTTACATACATTAAGTGGCGGACAATTAAAACGTATTGCGCTGGGCATGGTATTATTGGAGGAGCCCGATTTTTTAATACTTGACGAGCCCACCAACCATTTGGATATTCCTATGATGGAGTGGCTTGAACACTATTTAGTTGCAAATAACTTAACCGTGCTTTTAGTAACACACGATAGGTATTTAATTGACCGTATTTGCACCCGCATTATAGAAATTGATAACGGACTTAGCTATGCCTATGCCGGAAATTACAGTTATTATTTACAACAACGTGCCGATAGACTTGAAGCCGATGCGGCCAGTACGGCTCGTGCACAAAACCGTTACCGTACAGAACTGGAATGGGTTCGTAAAATGCCCAAAGCACGAGGCACAAAGTCAAAAGCCCGCCTGGAGGCTTTTCAAGAATTAAAACAGCAGCTACAACCTAAAACACAAACGGCATCCCTGGCCTTTACCACACGCCCCGACCGCTTAGGGCATAAAGTAGCAGAGTTTCATCATGTGGGTAAAGCGTATAATAGTGTTTGTATTTTAAAAGATTTTAATCATGCTTTTGGATCTGCAGATCGTGTGGCCCTTCTTGGTACCAATGGTGCCGGAAAATCTACATTTATTAAGCTGCTGTTAAATTTAGAACCACCCGATTCTGGAAAAATTATTATCGGCGATACCGTTAGGTTTGGTTATTTTTCACAACACTGCACTTTTGAAGATCCCACGCGTACGGTACTTGATACGTTGCGGCATTATGGCGAAGTGCTTACGCTTGAACATGGACACACGCGTACCGCGGCGCAATTGCTTATGGCATTTAATTTTTTACCCGTACAACATAATACACCCGTAAATAAATTAAGTGGTGGCGAACAGCGCCGTTTACACTTGTTAACGGTGCTTATTCAAAACCCCAATGTTTTAATTTTAGACGAACCCACCAACGACCTAGACATTTCAACAATACAGGCGCTTGAAGATTTTTTAGATCACTTTCCCGGCTGTGTTATTTTTGCAAGCCATGACCGCTTTTTTATAAATCGGGTAGCACAGCAGGTGTTGGCTTTTGATGGCACAGGCACTTTAAAGCATTTGCACGGCACCTACGATACCTACGAGGCTTGGCGCAGTTCAACAATACGTTTAACGGCACATACAGAAGTAAAACCCGAAAACATACAACCACCGCAACCCCCCGTTAAAAAAATAAGTTATAAAACGCAATTGGAGCTTTCGCAACTTGAAACACAAATTACCGCACTTGAAATTGAAAAATCTCAATGTGAAGAACAGCTGCAAGGCCCCCTGGCGCACGAACAATTAACTGCATGTACAAACCGTTATTCGCAATTGGTACAGCAAATTGAAGAAAAAACCCAACGCTGGTTACAGCTTCAGGAGCATTAATTTTTAAGTAGGGCCCGCCGGTAAAGCCCCAGGGTGTTTTGTAATCCAAAGTATAAGGCATCCGCAATAAACGCATGGCCTATAGAAACTTCAGTAAGGCCCGGCAAATGATTAGCAAGCGCCGGAAGGTTTTCTAAATTTAAATCATGCCCGGCATTAATTCCAAGTCCATAACGCAAAGCCTCCTGTGCCGTTTCTATATAAGGCTGCAATGCCTGCCTTGAGTTTTTAACTGCCTGCTGCGCGTACATTTCTGTATAAAGCTCTATGCGGTCTGTTCCGGTAGCCGCCGCCGCCACCACCCATTCGGGCTTGGGATCTAAAAAAAGCGAAGTGCGAATTCCGGCAGCTTTAAATACTGCTATATGCGATTTTAAAAAATCAGCATGTGCAATGGGATTCCAACCCTGATTACTCGTAAGTTGATCCGTAGTATCCGGAACTAAAGTTACCTGTTGCGGCTGCACAGCCAGTACAAGTTTAATAAAAGCGGCATGCTGGGGGTTGCCTTCTATATTAAATTCGCCTTTAATACACTTTTTTAAAGCATACACATCGGCATAACGTATATGGCGTTCATCGGGCCGCGGATGCACGGTAATGCCATCAGCACCAAAGCGCTCAATATCCATAGCCGCCTTGCACACATCGGGCAGGTTAGCGCCCCGCGCATTTCGCAGGGTAGCTATTTTGTTAATATTTATACTTAATGCAATCACCGGCAATACGGTATAAAACTACTACTTTTGATTGTAATCATGCTGGTGCAAGAACTTATAAGCCAAGAAATTCCTCCGTTAAAACTTACCGATAGCGTGGCTAAAGCTTTAGACTGGATGGATCAGTTTAAAGTTTCACACCTGGCCGTTACAGATGGCCGTAAATTACTGGGCCTAATTTCAGAAAATGATTTACTGGATAGTCCCGATGCGGAAATTTTATTATCAGAACATAAAACACATTTATTACAGTGTTTTGTGTTTGATCATCAGCATGCCTATGACGTATTACGGCTTATGAGCAGCCTTGAACTTTCTTTAATTCCGGTATTAAATGCCACCGAACAGTACCAGGGGAGCATCAGTACTATGAATCTTATTCATCATTTAAGTACAATGGCCTCGGTAGAACATCCGGGCGGAGTTTTAGTACTGGAAATGAATCAAAACGATTATTCAGCATCGCAAATTGCACAAATAGTTGAAAGTAATAATGCAAAACTTTTAAGCTTACACGTATCCTCCTCAAAAACCAGCACACGCCTTGAAGTTACATTAAAAGTGAACCGTGAGTCGGTAGCCGACATTATACAAACCTTACATCGCTACCAATATACCATAAAAGCCAGTTTTGAAACCGGTGACTATTCAAAACAAATGGAAGATAGGTTTAAACAGTTTTGGCATTATTTGAATATGTAATTTAATGAGTGTTTATTATTATTCTTTAAATTTTCAGCAAAAGGTTTGAGCATTGTCGCAGTATCTTTTTTAACACTTTGCAACTTTTGGGTAGGTGCATTTTTAGTCTGTTCTAGTTTTTCTTAAAATGCAGTTGGTCGCCCTTTCCTTTTGGAAAATTTATATACATATATCTTTTAATTTCACATTCTGAACCAAGAGCTGGCAACGTTACTACGTTTGTTACAAGTACATAAATTAACCTTGGCTGATTTTTTTAAGGATTTTCAAGAAACATAATTTTGTAATTAATATTAGGTATAAATTACCGCTGTTGGAACGGTTTAATTTTGGCACATCGTTTTAAAACGATGCTCATTTAAAATAATGTATCTACACTTACAAAAAATTTACAAAATCAGTAAATGCATTTATAAAAGCTTGCGGCTGTTCGGCATGCACCCAATGTGCAGCATCTTCAATTTTATATAATTGCAAGGTATTAAAGCGCATTTTATAATCTTCAATATCTGAAATTTCAATGTAATTAGATAGGCTTCCGTATATTAAAGCACAAGGGGTTTTGCTGTGGTATGCGGGTACTGCTTTACCAATAGCATCAGCCTGTGTATAAAGCCCATCCAAATTAAACCGCCAGGCCAGTGCAGCTGGCGACGTTGATTTCCAAAATAAATTTTTTAGTAAAAACTGACGTATTTCGGGCTCTTTAATAAAATGCTCAAGTGTTGCTTCGGCCGCTTTACGGGTAGTAACAGTTGTAAGATCTATAGCATTAAGGGCCTTAAATATGGTTTGGTGGTGCGGCGCATAATATTTTGCGGCTATATCTACAATAATGTATGCAGAAACAATGCCTGTAAACATATGTTCCATATAAAGTAAAACTTTACCGCCCATACTGTGTCCAATGCAAAGGGGTTTGGTTAAGCCGTGCTGTTCAATAAAAAAACGCACATCATCAGCCATATCTTCATACGTCCAGGTTTCTGAATGGGGTGAAAGGCCATGGTTTCGTAAATCGATAGTATAAACGGTAAAGCCTTGCTCGCTCATTTTTTTTGCTATGCGCGTCCAGTTATCTGCCTGTCCAAACAAGCCATGAAGTATAAGCACAGAAGGGCCTGTATGTCCGTATACGCGATAAGCTAATGGTAAGGGCATTACAAATTTTATCGTTCAGCCATTAAGGCTTCAATAGCCTCTGTTTCTATAGGTATGTTTTGCATTAAATCCAATGGCTTGGTAGTTGTAACCATAAAATTATTTTCAATACGAATGCCCAAACCTTCTTCAGGAATATAAATACCGGGCTCTACGGTAAACACCATGCCGGCCTTAATAGGTTCATGAAAATAACCTACATCATGTACATCCAAGCCTAAAAAGTGACTGGTACCATGCATAAAATATTTTTTGTAGGCAGGCACGGCAGTCTGTGCCTTTACGTCGGCGCTTTTTAACAGGTTAAGTTGTAATAATTCTTCGGTCATACATTCGCCCACCCGTGTATTAAAATCATCAAAGCGTTGTCCCGGTACCAGCAGTGAGGCGGCAAAGCGGTGTACCCGCAGTACGGCGTCGTAAACCGCTTTTTGACGTTTGCTAAAACGGCCATTAACGGGTATGCAACGGGTTAAATCACTGGCATAATTGGCATATTCCGCTGCCGCATCAATTAATACCAAATCTCCGTCTTGGCAGGGCGAGGTGTTTTCAACATAATGTAAAACGCAAGCATTTTTTCCACTGGCTATAATGGGCCCATAGGCAAAACCGTTTGCGCGGTTGCGAATAAATTCATGAATTAGTTCTGCCTCTAGTTCGTATTCAAAAACGCCAGGCTTTAAAAACGTTAATAAACGCCTAAAACCCATTTCGGTAATATTGCAAGCCTGCTGTATATACTCCATTTCGTGGGCCGTTTTTACGGCGCGTATACGGTGCATAATGGGCGCACAGCGTTTAAAGTTGTGTAAGGGCAGTTTGGCTTTTAGGTCACGGTTAAAGCGGCTTTGTCGTGTTTCCACATCAATAGAACGCCGTGTATGTTCATTTTCATTAAGGTAAATGTGCTGCGCCTGAAAAAAATAAGGCCTCATAACACTGTCAAAATCACGCATCCAGTACACTTTGGCTATACCTGATTGTTGTCGTGCAGCCTCTAAACTTAATTTTTCGCCTTCCCAAACGGCAATATGCGCATTGGTTTCACGAATAAACAATAACGCATCGGGATTGCCCGTAAAGGCATCAGAAAAAACAACCAACAGGGTTTCTTCCTGGTCAATGCCGCACAGGTAAAACAAATCGCTATTTTGCTTAAATCCCATACTGCCATCGGCGTTTGTAGGCATTTGGTCATTGCTTACAAAAACAGCTAGGCTTTGACCCTCTAGTTGTGATTTAAAAAAATTCCGATGATCTATAAACATGGCACTGGGTAAGGGATGGTATCGCATGTACTAAAGGTACATATTTTGAAAAATGTTACATACAAAATAAAATGCAGGTTTTGTGTGAATTTAAATTTTAAAACAGTTACAAGTAAAAAAATGGGATAAGGGATTTCGTACAAAATCGTATTTTTACAACTATGATAGACTTAAAAGGTATAATTGCTATTTCAGGACAACCGGGATTGTATAAAATAGTGGCCCAAAGTAAAAACGGCATAATTGTAGAACATCTTTCAGATCAAAAACGCACGCACATACAGGCCAGTACACGGGTTTCAAACCTGTATGAAATAAGCATGTTTACAACAACAGAGGATAAACCCATAGAATCAATTATGGGTACTATGTTTGAAAAAACAAATGGCGGACCAGCTATAGACGCCAAAGGTTCAGATGCTGAAATAACAACCTATTTTGAAACTATTTTACCCGATTACGATAAAGAGCGCGTTTATATTAGCAATATGCGTAAACTAATTCAATGGTATAATACCTTACATGCTACGGGTCAGTTAAAACTTAAATCGGAGGCGTCAGAGGCATCCGAAACCGTAGCGGCGCCCACAAAAACCGAAGAAAAATTTAAACCCAAAACACATACAAGCGAGCGTGTAAAAACCAGTGCCGGTGTTAAAAAAACAGCAGGGGTGCGTAAAACCGGCACCGCATAAATTTTAAACCGTTATGACCCTGAGTTTAATATACCAAACAATTGTGGTTATAATGTTTATTTGTTTTTCATTTGGCCCTGCATTTTTTGCACTTATTAATACGTCCATTAAATACGGGTATTCTATAGGTTCTGTTTTAGCCATTGGCATTATATTAAGCGATTTTGTAATCTGCTCTATTTTAATTGTACTGTTAGGACTTGGTGCCGAAAACTTTATTAACGATGAAAAAACGCGTCAGTTTATGGGCCTGTTGGCGGGCGTTTTATTGGTTATTTTTGGCGCATTTTATTTTAGATCTACTGAAACAAAAAAAAATGATAGCGGTGTAGAGTTAGTGCAACCCTCCTTAAAACGTACTTTTTTTAAAGGGTTTTTAATGAATTTTTTTAATCCGGCCTTGTGGTTGTTATGGCTAAGTAGTGTAACGTCGGTTTGGACACAGTGGAGTCAGTTTAAGCCATCGCAATTTAGAATTTTAGATACGTTTATATATTTCTGTATTATGCTGGGCATAGTACTTTTACTTGAATTGCTTAAAGTATCTTTAGCCAGTAAACTTTCCAAACTTGTAACCAGCGCTTTTATACGGGTTATGAATATTGTTACAGGAAGCCTCTTACTGTTATTTGGATTTTATTTAATTTATTCGCATTATTTTTCTGATGCAGCAAACCGATTTTGAGGCGTTTCGAAACTCCCTTGTTTCACAACTGGAATTTCCAACTATTTATATGTTTAAGTTTATATTAAAACATGAATTACGCCATGCGGCACAAATAGAAAGTTGGTTTGATGCCGATGCTGTAATTCAGTCGCGGTTAAGCCGAAATAAACAGTATATAAGTATTACGGTTCGGCAGGCCGTTTTAAATGCCGATGACATTATCTATTATTACAAAAAAGCCCAACATATAGAGGGCTTAATATGTTTGTAATGCAGCAGTTAGAATCTTCAGATTTACGCATTCAAATTTCAGAATGGGGCGCCGAGTTACAAAGTATATATTCCAAAGCAAATCATATTGAAGTTTTATGGCAGGGCCATAACCGCTATTGGAACCGTCGCGCCCCCGTATTGTTTCCCATTGTAGGGAAACTAAAAAACCACACGTATATTGTTAACTCAAAGCCGTATCAGCTGCCGCAGCATGGTTTTGCACGCGATGTAAAATTCAATGTAACAGCACAAGACACCAACACACTTGAATATACCTTAGAGTCAAATGCATATACCCAATCTGTTTTTCCATTTGCGTTTCAGTTTAAAATAAAATATAGTTTAAACAATTACATTTTAACTACATGTTTTACCACTGTAAATACCGGAAATACGCAAATGATGTATTCCTTTGGCGCCCATCCTGCATTTAATTGTCCCATGATTGCGGGAACCCGCCCCGATGATTATGCCATAAGGTTTTACAATACCAATCTTACACATACACTGTTGGCGGAGGGTCTCCGCACTTCAATTCAAAACCCGCTGCATCTTCAAAACGGCATGTTACCATTACACCAATCTCTTTTTGATAATGATGCATTCGTATTTGAAAACAGTCAAATAACAGCTGTTTCATTACACCTTGGCCAGTATCCACTGCTTACACTTAATTGTAAAAATTGGCCCTATTTTGGCATTTGGTCAAAACCCGCTGCACCATTTATTTGTTTTGAACCCTGGCATGGGGTGGCCGATCATATAGCAACAAATTTACAATGGGTATTAAAACCCGGCCTACTACAGCTACAACCCGCTTCATCGTACAGCGCAGAGTTTACGCTTGATTTTAAAGGGATTACACAGTATCAACAGTAAAAAAAAACCGTACATTTACGGTCCTTAATTTACATGCCATGGAAATTGTATATAACACTACGGAAGAACAATTAGCAGAAATTCATATTCGTTTACAACCCGCCGATTACGAAAATAAGGTGGCACAAGGCTTAAAAAAAATTCAACGCCAGGTGCAAATGCCGGGCTTTCGTCCTGGAAAAGTGCCTGCAGGACTCATTAAAAAACAATATGGCGCGCAGGTTACTGCTGATGAAATTAACAAACTGCTGCAAGATGAATTGTATGCCTACATAGAAAAGCAACAGATTGAAATTTTAGGTAACCCCCTGCCAAAACACCAAACCGCCTTACCATCAGAGGGCCCTGCGGAAACACTCGATTTTTATTATGAAATTGGTTTAGCACCCCAATTTGATTTAAAGTTAGATCATACATGGACCTTTCAACGTAAACGTGTAGATGTTGATGCTGCCTTAATAGATAAATATGTAGCAGATGTACAGCGCTCTTACGGCACTCCGGTATATCCTGAGGTGTCGGGTGCAGAGGATGTGTTGTATGTTGATTTTAACGAACTTGACGCGCAGGGTGAAATAGTACCGGGTGGCATGTTTAAAAGTACCAGCATAAATATCGCGCGTCATAATTCCGAACTGGCTAAAACACAATTGGTAGGTTTAAAAAAAGACCAGCAACTTAATTTTAAAGCAAAAGACTGGTATCCAACAGCAATTGACTGCAGCGTAACGTTTGGTATTGACAAAGCCGCCGCTGAAACTTTTAATGCAGATGTACGCCTTACTGTAAAATCTATTTCGCGCATGGAGCCCGCTGCTCTTAATACAGAATTATTTGACCGCCTGTATGGCGCCGGCACCATTACTTCAGAAGAAGGCTTTAGAGCCAAAATTAAATCTGAACTTGAACATATGTTTGAGGCGGATACCGATCGCTTTTTTAAACGTGAAGTAGAACGCGCATGTTTAAAAAAATTACCCCTTAACCTGCCGGATGCATTTTTAATGCGGTGGGTAAAGGCCGTTAATGAAAAGCCACTAAGTGATGATGAATTACAAAAGGAATTTCCGTCCTATGCCGACAGTCTGCGTTGGAGATTAATAGAAAATCGTATTGTAAAAGATCAGCAGATAACGGTTAATGATGACGAAGTAAAACAAGAAGCTAAAGCTTACATAAGCGCTGAATTTAAAAAGTACGGACAAGTACCCGGTGAGGACGAATTGCAAAAAATTTGTACAGATTTACTTTCAAAGGAAAAAGAATCACGCCGTTTTTATGAAGCCTTGTACAGTAAAAAAGTTATGGAATTTGTAAAAGGCGCCTGTACAATAGAAGAACAGGTTGTTTCGTACGATGATTTTTTTAAAAATTAATCGGGCTGCGTAATCAGTTTAACAATTAGCGTTGACAGTTCAGGTTCTTTGGCCTGCGCAACTTTTAATACGTCTTCATGACTCACTTTTTCGGTATGGCCTTCAATACCCAAGTCGGTAATTATACTTATTCCAAAAACACGCATACCCGAATGCTTGGCAACAATTACTTCAGGCACCGTACTCATACCAACGGCATCTGCGCCAATACGCCACAAATAGCGGTACTCTGCAGGCGTTTCAAAACAAGGACCGCTAAGGCCGGCATAAACACCTTCTTTATATGCAATGGAAGATTGAAGTGCAATATTACAAGCCTTTTTAATAAAGGCCGCATCGTAGGCTTCGCTCATGTCAACAAAACGGGGACCCAGTTGGGAGTTATTAGGACCTATAAGAGGATTATCCGGAAACAAATTAATATGATCTTTAATTATCATAATATCACCAACCTTAAAATCGGGATTCATTCCGCCACTGGCATTACTTACAATTAGCTGTGTTATGCCTAACGATTTCATAAGCCGCACCGGAAAGGTAATTTCTTGCATGGTATACCCTTCGTAATAATGAAAGCGACCCTGCATGGCCATTACAGGCTCATTGCCAATATAGCCAAAACGTAAGGTGCCTGCATGCCCTGTTACTGTACTTTTTGGAAAATCGGGAAGTTCGTTATAACTAAAACTGTAAACGGTTGTAATATGATGGACCAGGTCGCCTAATCCACTGCCTAAAATTATACCCCATTGGGGCTTAAAACCCTGAAGTTTAGTTTCTAAAAACTCCAGCGTAGGGTTTGGTTCTTCGTACATAATGAAGTATCAGCGCATCAAATTCTGATTGTTTGTCTTTAAATGTAAAATGTAGAGGTAATACATAAATGGGTAAATCTTTTGCCAGGGCCCATACATGGGGGTCTTTTAGTCGCATAAGATCTTTTTCAGTAGTAACTAAAATTTTTTGGGGTGTAGTAAAGGCTTCAAAATAGGTTTGAAGCTGTGTAATGTCTTGTGTGGTATACCGGTGATGATCCGGATAGGTAACGGGATGAACAGAAAGAGCATATTCACTTAAATACGTTATCATAGGCTCAGGATTTGCAATGCCACAAAATAAAATTACTTTTAAATGGCAAAGCTCTTTGAGTGTATTGAGGGTTTGTTGCGCATCGTTAATATGGTACAACTCGCCGTATTTTGTAAATGAAAAAAACACGTGCTGATGGGGGTATATTTTAAAATCTTTAAGCATGGATTTCATTTCCATCGCGGTAATGTGCTCGGGTGTTTTTGTAAACACAACAATATCGGCACGTTCACAGGCTTTTGGAAATTCGCGAAGCCGCCCCGAGGGTAAAACAAAATCATTAAAAAACGGCCGCTTAAAGTCACTTACTAAAATGGTAAGCCCGGCTTTAACGGATCGGTGCTGATACACGTCGTCTAAAACAATCACCTGGGCATTAAAGTCCTTTTGGGCCTGCATTTTGCGAATGCCTCGTACGCGGTTTTCATCAACGGCAACGGGCACTTTATATTTTGTAAAAAACAAATAAGGCTCATCGCCCAATTCTGCACTGCCATGTTGGCTTGTGGCAAACACAAAACCCTTACTGTTGCGTTTATAACCCCTACTTAAAACCGAAGGCTGTATGCCTTGCGATTTGCAAAGCTCAATAAGATATTCGGCCATGGGGGTTTTGCCATCGCCCCCCATACTTAAATTACCAATTCCAATGGTATGAATATCAAAACTGTGCACTTTAAACAGGTTTGTATCATACAGCATATTTCGAATGTGCATGATACCACCGTAAAGCCAGGAAAAAGGTAAAAACAATATATTAAGCAGCTCTTTCAATTCAAAATATTAAATACTATTCTGAACTGCTTTGAAAGCCCACATGCCAGTTTTTAGGATCAAATAAAACGGTAATATACACATCGCCGCCTTTGTGATACGTAAGCTCTAAATTACCCGAAGGCTGCCATGCAAAAATATCTTGAGGCGATAAATTGGTAATGCCCCGTAAGCATGATGAAATAGTGCGTTGTTTAAAACGACTTTTTTGGGTTTTTGTATTCCAACGTAGGTAAACAACTTTGGTTTCTTTACCGGCATCACAATACGGATTATTGGAAGCTTTTGAAAAAGCATCAATTCCAATTAAACAAAATACCGAATCGCCCTCGCTTTTTTGAAACAATACTTTTGATTTTTCAGGATTAATACAAAGCGAATCATGAATTGAAAACAAATGTGTTTGTGAGCCCTCAGCTACTTGTATAAAAAGCCGGGTACGCTTATAGGTAGCATTTGCGGTTTTAGTATACACGCCAAATACCGGATGTTCTTTGTAGTATTTTTCAATGGGCGATACTACTTCTGTAACTACAGTTGCAGCGTATTGCTTAGAGGAGTCTGCGCCATCAATAGAAACAGCCACATTTTCAATGGAAATGGTGGTATTTGAAGCCGGTTGGCCTTGCGCTAGCACTATACCCGGCAGTATAAGTAATACAATAATTAAACGATTGAGCATAAACGAAAGTAAAAAAAAAATCAACTCCCCGATACAACCTCTCGGACGGCACGCTCTATCATAACATCTTCAAAAGCAGCACTATAGGTTTCTTTGGTATTATAACCAAACAATCGCGCAATACCCTGATACATATAGGCCTGAAAACTCCCTTTAAATTGCTTAATGATATCAAAGGTGGTTTTACCACTTTCGCGGTTTATAAGTTTAAGTAATATTTGACCTTCCTGAAAATTTAGGGCTTTTAATTCATTTTCAAAATTGTTTTTTAAGCGCTGCTCTTCCGCTTTTAAATACGCATGTTGATCTTTTTCAGATTTTATTAAACTTAGCTGATGATCCATATTTCGTATTTGAATACCTGCTAAAACCGCATACGGATATACCTTTTGAACCCGTTTACGAATTCGGCTCCAGGCACGTTGCTCATCTGCATTTTTAAAAATATAACTTGTAGATACAATAACAGCATCCAGTGTAACGTAGGGTATGGTATCGTTATGCTCCACAAGTGCCTGACAAATGGTGCCTTTAGGATTACCCTGGGTAAAGCCTTGTAAAGGCTGCTGGGCATGTGCCACAACAAACACAAAACTAATAAGTCCAAAAATATAAAACGGTTTCATAACAGTATTTTATATTTAATGCGCTTGTACAGTTAAAAGTAACCCGTAATTAATAAAATTTAACGCCGCTTTTGCCAATTTCCAATAGGTGTATTGGCTGATGGCTTGTGCTGTGGCACCGTAAATACTTTGCCTGCTATTATAGCTGCCGCTTCACGGGTTTGTGTACTGCAGCCAGCTGAAGTCAATTGTTCAGGCGTAAAAAAAGTAGAAATAAATCCGGTATCAAATGTTCCAGAAGTAAACGCCTCGTGTTGCAGTGCAAAAGCACAAAACTCCAGTGTGGTTTCTACACCAATTATGGTGTATTCCGAAATGGCCCTGAGCATGCGTGCAATAGCCACCTCACGTGTTTCGCCATGTACAATTAATTTTGAAATCATGGGATCGTAATAGATGGGAATATCCATGCCGGCCTCAAAGCCATCATCAACCCGTACACCCGGACCCATGGGGGGCTTATATACCTTTAGAGTACCAATATCGGGTAAAAATTGGTTTTTGGGATCTTCGGCACAAACCCGTACTTCAATGGCATGCCCCTGAATTTTTAAATCGTCTTGCGTAAAGCGTAAACGTTCGCCACGTGCAATGCGAATTTGCTCGCGAACCAGATCTACGCCGGTAATTAATTCGGTTACCGGATGTTCAACTTGCAAACGCGTATTCATTTCTAAAAAATAAAAACGATTTTGATCATCTAATAAAAATTCAACGGTGCCTGCTCCGGTATAACCGCAAGACATGGCAACACGTACCGCGCATTGGCCCATTTCAGCACGCAAGGCAGGGCTTAAAATACAGCTGGGGGCCTCTTCAATTAATTTTTGATGACGGCGTTGTATACTGCATTCACGTTCAAATAAATAAACCGCATTTCCATGCGTATCGGCTAATACCTGAATTTCAATATGTCGCGGCCCAGAGGCATACCGTTCTATAAACACCGCGCCGTTACCAAAGGCCGATTCAGCCTCACTTATGGCACGGCGCATTTGTTCTTGCAATTCATCTTCATGGTTTACCAGCCGCATGCCTTTACCACCACCGCCCGCACTGGCTTTTATTAATAATGGAAATCCAATTTCGCGGGCCAACGTTAGTGCGGCGTTGTAGTCTGAAATAGCACCGTCAGATCCGGGAATCATAGGCACATGCTGAGATTTGGCAGTAGCTTTGGCACTTAATTTATCGCCCATTTGCTCCATGCTTTCGGGCGGCGGACCAATAAAACAAAGTCCGGCTTTAGCAACAGCTCTGGCAAACCCGGCATTTTCACTTAAAAAACCGTAACCCGGATGAATGCCTTCAGCTTTGCACGAAAGGGCAACCTCAATAATACGGTCGCCTAATAAATACGACTGATTGCTGGGCGCCGGCCCAATACAATAAGCTTCATCGGCATAGCGCACAAAAGGCGCATTTCGGTCGGCCTCAGAGAACACAGCTACACTTTTAATACCCATGTCTTTGAGCGTACGCATAATACGCAAGGCAATTTCACCACGATTTGCAACTAGAATTTTTTGCATATCCGAAGGTACAAATAATAAAAAAATAAATTAAATAGAGTATTGTACCAATTGGGGAGGTGATTTTGATTTTAAGTTGAAGTATGATTCGGGCGATGCCTTCGGCTCCCAAAGTAAACAAACAACAAAAATCTGTGATGTCTTTTTGGATAGTTTTGAATTATATTTTGGCCGATGCCTTTGGCCCGGGCTACTCCGGGCTCGCTTTGCTCGGTTATTGCTGCGCAATGAACCAAGCCCTGCGTATCTCTATCGCAATTTTGTTTTTATGTTGAAATATTTTTTTTCGAAGTATTTCAGAATTGTTTTATTTTTTTGGCGATGCCTTCGGCCCGGGCTACTCCGGGCTCGCTTTGCTCGGTTATTGCTGCGCAATGAACTAAACCCTGCGTATCCCTATCGCAATTTTGTTTTTAGGTTGAATTATTTTTTTTTGTGAATTATTTCAGAATTGTTTTATTTTTTTGGCGATGCCTTCGGCCCAGGCTACTCCGGGCTCGCTATCGCTCGGTTATTGCTGCGCAATGAACCAAGCCCTGCGTATCCCTATCGCAATTTTCGCAAATTAGTTACGTTTTTAAATTGGCATCGATGGTTTTAATTTTTCATAAAAATAAAAAGCCTTAGCCGGCTGTAGGGGCGAAGCGTTCTTTTAACCGCAGGTTAAAAAACCGAACCTGTGAAGCCCGAAAGACGGCGACCGCATAGCGGAAAGGCCCAAATAAAAAATAACATAAGGAATATAAATAGGGCGATGCCTTTGGTCCGGGCTAATCGGGCTCATTACATTCGATTATTGCTACGCAATGAACCAAGCCCTGTGTATCCCTATCGCATATTTATTACGTGTTGTATCACAAGCGCCGTAGCCGGCTGGTGAAGCCCGCAAGACGGCGACCGCACAGCGGTAAGGCCCAAATAAAAAAATACTACAATAATTAAGGCAATACATACGGCTGTTACAATAAAAAACATAAGCTGTTGGGCATAATTTTAGTAGTTTACTTTATATGTAACTTTACCTGTGTTTTTTATTATATCAAAACTTCTTGATTTTTTAATTAATCCACTGGCTTTATTTTTTTTAATTCTGGCATTAACCTGTATTCCCAGATTTCGTAAATATCAAAAACGCCTTTGCTGGAGCCTTTGTATAATGCTGTATCTTGCAGCCAATCCTTTTTTAATAGATGAATTACATAAAGCCTGGAATATAGAAACATCCTATACGCCTCTACATGCATCGCAGTATGCTGCTGCTATTGTATTGGGGGGTATAGGTGAAATGGATTTAGAACAGCAAAAAATTAACTTTAAAGAAGGCGGCGATAGGTTGTTTCAGGCCCTTGCACTTTTAAAGCAAGGCACAGTAAAAAAAATAATTTTTACCGGAGGCTCGGGCAGCATCGAATATCCTGATCATAAAGAAGGGCTTTTTGTAAAGCGTTATTTAAAGCAATTACAAATTGCAGACAGTTTGGTTATTATAGAATCAGAAAGCCGCAATACATACGAAAATGCGCTATTTACAAAACCCTTATTAAAAAATATACAGTTGGGCGACAGCCTACTTTTAGTTACCTCAGCAGCCCATATGCGCCGTTCGTTGGCTATTTTTAATAAATGCGGCATAACAACGTGCATACCGTATGCAACAAATATAAGAGCAAAACACCGCCGCTGGAATCCTGAGCACCTGCTTATACCAAATGCAGAGGCATTACGCGACTTTAAAAATTTGGTTCACGAGTGGATAGGATATGTAATTTATAAATTTAAGGGGTATTTATGATTCAAAGTATTAGATATTGGTTTGAATCGCGCGCCTTTGGTGTGTGTACCTGGTGGGGAGAACGTCTGGGTATAAAAACCACAAGAATACGCATGTATTTTATTTACCTGTCGTTTTTTACGTTTGGAAGTCCAATTATTTTTTATTTTATAATGGCTTTTATATTAGAACATAAATCCACTTTTCGATCCATTATTGGTAAAAAACGTCCCAGCGTGTGGGATTTGTAATTAAAAAGTAAAAATACCGCCCAGGCTCTGCGGAAAAAATCCAATTACAAGCAATGCAATGGCGCAAAGCAGTGCAATCCAGTTGTTGTCGGTTTGTATTGGGCCTTTTGGCTCTTCAGCTGTTTTTGAATATAGCTGTGTAATTAAACGTATGTAATAATAAATACCAATTAAGGCAGCTACAATAGCAATTACACTCACCCAAATGCTAACAGAAGAACTTAAAAGCAGAACAAATACCATATATTTTGAAAAAAAACCAGCTGTAATGGGTATTCCCGCCATTGAAAGCAAGCAAACACTAAAACTAAATGCCGAAGTTGGATTACGTTTTGCAAATCCGGCATAATCTGAAATAACATCTCCATGTTTAACTAAAATCGCAAAAGCACCCAAGCCTGAAAGCATATAACTTGCAGTATACATAATTAAAGCATTTACACTTAAGGCCTGTTTTTGTTGCGCTATAATTATTAATAGTAAAAAGGCAGAATGGCTTATGCCTGAATAGGCAAATAATCGCTTTAAATGCTTTTGGCCTAAAGCAGAGGTATTAGCTAAAATCAAGCTTAAAACAGCAAAGGCCATAAGCATAGAAATCCAAAAGGTATGGGGCGCATTAAAGCATACCATCGTAATTTTAAAAAACGCGTAAAAGGAAGCTGTTTTGGCAACCGTACTCATAAATGCAGTTATTGCCATGGGCGCCCCCTCATATACATCAGGTGACCAAAAATGAAAAGGGGCTATGGCCACTTTAAAACAAAAAGCAATTAAAAGTAGTAACATGCCCATTTTTACAAATGCCGGTAGGTTTGCTTGTGCGTTTAAATAGGCCTGAATGGCATTAATATCAAATGATGCCGCTCCGCCATACAAAAGGGCTATTCCAAAAAGTAACAGGGCACTGGCAAATGCGCCCAGAATTAAATATTTAAATCCGGCTTCATGGCTATCGGCTGAATCTTTATGTGATGCAGCAAGTACATATAAGGGAATGCTTAATAATTCAACGCCAATAAAAAGGGTTGTTAGGTTTTGAAATGCAGTAAGCAATAAACCACCCGCTAATGCAAATAAAATTAAACTGCTTAAATCGGTACCAAACGATTGGTGATTATGAGATGCGCGTTGTATAAACAACCACAGTATGGTAGCCGCAATTAACAGGCTTGATAATACCAGCTCAAGCATATTAAAGCAAATCATATTAGAAAAGGGCGCAAACGCTTGCGGATGTTGCCATGCCCAGTAATTACTGGCAAGTGCTGCAAGGAGTAATACAAACGTGATATTGAAAATGAATTTTTGAAATTTAAATATTTCAGCCAAAAGGGCTAACAGTCCATTTCCAATTATTATAAATAAAGCAATCATAGGCTAATTTTAAAACATCATTAATTTTATATACCGGGTTTAAGCGTATGTACAAGGGTTGTTGCTGCAGATGCTGCTAAATCGTTAATGGGCTTTGGAAACAGGCCCAGTAAAATAATTAATGCCATTACCACTGTAAGTAAAATATAATGCGCTTTTGGTATTGTTGCGGTTGTATTAGCTGTATGTTGTCCAAGCATAATACCCTGATAACTGCGCAACATGTAAACGGCGCCTAAAATAACAGATATACCGGCAAGCCCCATTATTAGCGGAGAATACGAAAACAAACCGTTAAAAATTAAAAACTCACCAATAAAACTACTTGTTAAAGGCAGTGCTACAGCACCCATGGTAATACATAAAAATAAAACTGCAAACCAGGGATGTGTATTGCGAATGCCCCCCAAGTTGGAAATTGTTTGTGAGCCAAAGCGATGCTCTAATATATCACAAACCAGTAATAGTCCAACAACGGTTAAGCCATGTGATACCGATTGAAACAAAGCCCCCTGAATACCTTGTACATGGGCGCTAAACAACCCACAAACTATAACACCCACATGCGCCATAGAGGCGTAGGCAATTAAACGTTTGTAATCACGTTGTTGTATAGCTATAATGGACGCGTATAAAATACCTATTAGTGCCAATATTAAAACCGGTTGTTGTACTGATGGAATAGCGGCGGGCACCATTGCAAATAACCAGTGAATAATACCAAAAACACCCATTTTAAGCATAATACCAGAAAGCAGCATGGTGCCGTAGTAAGGCATTTCAACATACGTAGCGGGCTGCCAGCTATGAAATGGAAATAAGGGTAATTTAATAGCAAAAGCTAAAAATATAGACCAAAATACAAAATACTGTTGTTGGGGTTGTAAAGCTTGAGCCGCTTGTATCATAGCGTTGTAATTCCATGCATGCGCTCCGGCAACATCTGTATGCAAGTACACATATATTAATCCCAAAAGCATAGATAGAGAACCCAATACCGTATACACAAAAAATTTCAATAAGGTTGCGCGAGTTGCATCAGACCATACTAAACCAATAAAGTAAATTGGAAGTAAAGCAAGCTCCCAAAAAATATAAAACAGTAGTCCGTCCTGAGCCAAAAAAACCCCCTGTAGTGCAAACAGCATAAAAAATACCAGCGCATATACATGTTTAGATGTAGTGGCAGGTATGCTTAATACAATAATACTGCCCACAAGGCTTGTAAGTATTATAAATAGCATTGACAAGGGAGACAGTATAAGTGACACATGTAAGCCCATGGCATTAAACCACATCATGTCATACTGCAGTTCCGTTGTAGTTGATGCGTAAAAATGAAGCACATAAATAACCAAAAGGCTTATTATTTGAGTACCTGCAAACAACTTAGAAAAAATACCTGTAAAGGCGGCAGGAAAACTCCAAATTACAATGGCACTTGCCAATGGAATACAAAGTAAAAGCAATGGAATCATCATATGAGTTTAATAAACCAGAATTAAAAATAAAACAAGAATAATGCTAAAAGCCATAGCCATTAAATAAGAGCCAATTTTTCCATTTTGTATGTATTGCATCATAGAGCCGCATACGCGAATGGCTTTTCCCGAATTGTTTACAAGTGCATGAATACCCTTTAAGTCAAGGGTATTATAAAAAACGTGCGAGCACCAATCTAAAGGTTTACGAAACAGCATATCGTAAAGTTCATCAACATAAAATTTTTGTTGAATTAGCTTTTGCCAAAACTTTAAACGCGATGCATCATGTTCGGGACGCACCTTGTATTTTATATATAACATGTATGTAAAATAAATGGTGGCCAATGATCCCGATACAGCTAATACCATTAACATCCATTCGGTGCTATGATTTAAATGTGGCGTACTGGCATAGGGCAAAACACTTTGCAAATGTGCTTTTAGTGCATGATGCATGTGCCAAAATTCAGGCAAGCCTAATACCCCACCGCCAACCGATAAAACGGCTAAAACCATTAAGGGTATGGTCATGGCTTTTGGCGATTCATGTAAATGATGCAATTGATCGGCACTGCCTCTAAAGCTATCGTAAAACACCAAAAACAGCATACGAAACATGTAAAACGAGGTTAACAGCGAGGCACATATCCCGATAAGCCATAATGCAGGGCTGTATGCATATACAGAAGCTAAAATTTCATCTTTACTAAAAAAACCGCTAAACGGAGGCACACCGCTTATAGCAATGGTGCCTATTAACATGGTTATAAAAGTAATACGTATATGTTTTTTTAAGCCCCCCATAAAACGTATATCTTGTTCACCACCCATAGCATGTATAACCGAACCTGCGCCTAAAAACAACAAGGCTTTAAAAAATGCATGCGTGGTAACATGAAACACCGATGCAGTATAGGCACCAGCGCCAAGTCCTAAAAACATGAGTCCTAATTGTGAAACTGTAGAATAGGCCAGAATTTTTTTTATATCATTTTGCAACACACCAATTAATGCTGCCATTAAAGCTGTGGCACCACCAATTATTGCAACCAACGCACTGGCAGTATCACTTAAGGCATAAAACGCATGCATGCGTACTACCATGTAAATTCCAGCCGTAACCATGGTTGCAGCGTGAATAAGTGCAGATACCGGGGTAGGGCCGGCCATGGCATCAGGAAGCCAGGTATATAAAGGTATTTGAGCAGATTTGCCAATAGCGCCAATAAATAAAAGTATAGCAATGCCTGTTATAACATCCGTTCCGGCAAGTCCGGGATGCGTGGTAATATAAGCGTAGTCTAATCGTCCAAAGCTTACCCATACCAGCATAATGCCCAATAGAAATCCTAAATCACCAATACGATTCATTACAAAAGCTTTTCGGGCAGCCGCGTTATAATTTGAATTGGTAAACCAAAATCCAATAAGCAAGTACGAGCATAACCCTACACCTTCCCACCCCACAAATGTGAGAACCAAAGAGTTTCCTAACACCAGCAACAGCATAAAAAACACAAATAAATTTAAATAGGTAAAAAACCTGCTAAAGCCTTCATCCGTATGCATGTAGGCCATTGAATACACATGAATTAAAAAACCAATACCCGTAATAATAAGTGTAAAAAGTATGGATAAGGGGTCCATTAATAAACCAATATGTATATCCATTGAGCCCGATTGTATCCATGGAAACAAAATAACTTCATTGGCCTGTCCAGGATGTTGATTAATAAAACAAATAAGCGCCAGTACAAATGCTATTAATATGCTTCCGGCACCCAAAATGCCAGAGGTAAGTTTTGATACGTGTTTTCCAAACAGACCATTTATTATAAAGCCAAGTAAAGGAAATGCAGGAATAAGAGAAACCAGACTCATACTAATGTTTTAAATTTTGAAGTAATGCGGTATCGATGCTTCGCTTTTTACGGTAAATCATACTGAGTATAGCCAAACCAACAGCCACCTCAGACGCCGCCACCGCCATTACAAAAAACACAAAGACCTGACCTGTGGCATCTTTATGCAGGCAGCTAAATGCCACGAGCAATAAATTAACCGCATTAAGCATAAGCTCAATACACATAAATAAAATTATAGTATTACGCCGGGCCATAACACCTATGGCACCTATACAAAACAATACTGCACTGAGCAGTAAATACAAATTAATGGATATACCGTTTATCATAATTTAGATTCTGTTGTTTCACGTTTTCCTATCATAATGGCACCTACAAGGGCTGCTAATAACAGTATAGAAATAATTTCAAATGGAAATAAAAACTCATTAAATAAAACCATGCCCAGCGTTTTAACCAAACCGATGTCTGCAGCACCTTGCGTTTGAGGTAGTATTTGTGCTGTTTGACGCAGCACGCCTACTATTACAAATAACAATAAACCACCCAGTACACCCGCAATAATTTTAGAGCTCATGGTTTTTTGTGGTTCATCATCAGCATTTAAATTCATGAGCATAATAACAAACAAAAACAGCACCATTATAGCACCGGCATAAACGGCAATATGTACAATGGCTAAAAACTGCGCATTAAGTAAAAGGTAATGCCCGGCAATGCCAAAAAACGTTAGCACCAAATATAAAACCGAATTAACCGGATTGCGGCTAAACACCACCATAAGGGCAAATACAATGGTAATAAAAGAAAGTACTCCAAAAACCCATTGGTGTAAACTGTATCCTAATAAGTTCATGCGTTAGTAGTTGAATGAAGTTTAGACAATGCCGTTGTATTATGTTTTAAACCTGGTCTTTTTTTAAATTCAAGCACCTCGGGAGTTTGCCGTTTGGAAACATCTACGCGCTCGTCTATTGGTTCAACCAATTTGTCTTTACCGTATATAAAGGGGTTACGATCAAAGTCGGTTGACACCAGGCGGTCGGTTAAAAAAATAGCTTCTTTAGGGCAGGCCTCTTCACATAAACCACAAAAAATGCAACGTAACATATTGATTTCATAGGTTTGTGCGTATTTTTCTTCACGGTATAAATGTTCTTCACCTTTTTTTCGTTCTGCACTTTCCATTGTTATGGCTTCCGCCGGGCAAGCTACGGCACACATACCGCAAGCTGTACACCGTTCGGCGCCCTCATCATCACGTTTAAGCACGTGCTGACCCCTGTATACAGGAGCCATGGGCCGCTTTTGTTCAGGATACTTAATAGTTGGCTTTGATTTGAATAAATGTTTAAATGTGGTAAACATTCCTCCAAGTATGGCGGGCAAATATAAACGCTCTGAAAAACTCAGCGTTTTATTAGAGACCATTTTCCGGCGTTGTGTTAGTTGCATAGTGGTTATAAATGTAAATGTCCTCTTAAATATTCAATGCCAACAGTTAGGGCTAAATTAAGCAGCGATAATGGTAACAGTGTACGCCAACCTAAGTTCATTAATTGGTCGTATCGAAAACGTGGAATAGACCAGCGTATCCACATAAAAAGAGTAATAAAAATGAGCGTTTTTGTAAAGTAAGCGCCAAATCCAATTAAACTGATCTGCCAGTCGCCGTAATGCCAGCCCATTGCAGCATAAAACTCTTGAGCAAAGGGAAAATTATAACCTCCAAAATAAAATCCGGCCATTACCGCAGACGATACAAACATATTTATATACTCAGCAAATAAAAACAAGCCAAGTTTAAAGGAGGAGTACTCTGTATGGTAACCACCTACCAACTCCGTTTCGCACTCAGCTAAATCAAAAGGCGCACGATTGGTTTCTGCTAATGCACATATAAAAAAAATAATAAAACCTAATGGTTGCCATACAATATTGGCAACGCCTTTATTTTGTCCAGCAACAATTTCTGAAAAACTTAAGGATCCGCCAGAACTTATTATAAGGGCAATAAGGGCAATACCCATGGCCAGTTCATAACTAATCATTTGTGCAGATGCACGTAGGGCGCCTAACAAGGAATACTTGTTATTGGAAGCCCACCCGCCAATCATGATACCGTATACCCCCACCGATGTAACTCCCAGCAAAAAAAGTACACCAACATTAACATCGGTTACCTGTAATACATACCAATGCGATCCCGCCTTAAGGCCCGGCGCCCAGGGGATAAGCACGCCAGCCACAATGGCCGTAATAATGAACAGGGCCGGAGCCAAAACAAATAAAAATTTATTGGCCACATTGGGAATTATTTCTTCTTTAAATAACATTTTACCGCCATCTGCAACGGGTTGCAAAAGTCCAAACCAGCCGGCACGGCTAGGCCCCCAGCGGTCTTGCAACAAAGCAGCAAATTTACGCTCCCACCAGGTTGAATAGGCCGCAATACCTAATGACATTGCGAAAATGATAATACAAATAAGCGTTTTGTAAATTAAAAAACTAAGCATATTAAGGTTTTTTATTTAAGTCCATAAATCCAAGTGCTTTTTGTTGTTTCAAAATTTGAACTTTTAATTCATTTAAGTGCTGGTAATGGTTTTGTGATATAACCGAATGCCGTTGAATTTGAGTGGGACCTTCAATAGTCCAATCCGATGTTTTTTTATGATCAAATCGGCATGAATTGCAAATAAAGGACTCCACTTCATCCCAGGCATCTTTGCGCGCCGTTACACGTACAACCTGTTCACCTTTAAGCCACAGCCTTACTTGTCCCGAACAGGTTTTGCAGTTGCGATGTGCATCCATGGGTTTGGTAAACCAAACACGCTGTTTAAATCGATACGTTTTATCGGTTAACGCGCCTACCGGACAAACATCAATTACATTTCCTGAAAAATCATTTTCTAATGCTTGTTCAATATAGGTGGAAATTTCAGCAGCATCGCCACGGTGCATAACCCCGTGAACACGACCATTGGTAATTTGCTCTGCCGTTTTAACACAGCGGTAGCATAAAATACAACGGTTCATATGAAGCTTAATGTGTGGACCAATATCAATCATTTCATATTCGCGGCGTTTAAATTCATACCGCGATGAGGCAGCACCGTGTCCATAACCCAGGTCTTGCAAATGACATTCGCCGGCCTGGTCACACACCGGACAATCTAAAGGATGATTAATCAGTAAAAATTCTACAACACCTTTGCGGGCCTCTAACACTTCAGAAGACGTAACGTTTTGAACTTCCATACCGTCTAAAACCTCTGTTCTGCATGAAGCTACAGGTTTAGGTATGGGATTTGGATTTTGATTACTGCCTTTGGTTACTTTTACAATACAGGTTCTGCAATACCCACCACTGGTTTTAAGTTTAGAGTAATAGCACATGGTGGGCGGTGCTACTTCGGGACCAATCATGCGAGCGGCCTGAAGAATGGTAGTTCCTTGGGGAACGTCTAGGCTTATGCCATCAATAGTAACTTTCATGATACAGGTTGTAAGCGCTTGTAATGGTTAATTTCTACATACGATTTGTTTCGGGCCAATTCTAAAAATTCAGATTTAAAATGCCGTATAGCAGCCGCAACTGGCCATGCCGCTGCTTCACCTAAGGGGCAAATGGTTTTGCCTTCTATTTTAGATTGAATATCCCAAAGTAAATCTACATCGGATTCATGGGCGGTACCCGTTAAAAATTTTGATATGAGTTTTTCCATCCATCCGGTTCCTTCGCGACAAGGCGAACACTGTCCGCAGCTTTCGTGATGATAAAAACGTGCAAACGTCAACAAATTTTTAACAATACTGGTTTGATCATCCATAACAATAAAACCTCCGGATCCGAGCATGGTTCCAGTTTGAAAACCCCCTTCTGCTAAACTCTCGTACGACATTAACCGGGGCTCGCCCTGAGCGGTTTTTAAAATTAATTCTGCAGGCAAAATGGGTACCGATGAACCACCCGCAACAACAGCCTTAAGTTTACGTCCATTTCGAATGCCCCCACAATATGCGTCACTAAAAATAAATTCTTCAACAGGTAATCCCAGTTCAATTTCATAAACACCGGGTTTATTAATATGTCCAGATGCCGAAATTAATTTTGTACCCGTAGATTTACCAATACCAATTTTAGAATATGCTTCACCGCCCATTGTAATTATTGGGCATACAGCGGCAATTGTTTCTACATTGTTAACTACAGTAGGGCAACCCCATAAGCCTGCCACAGCAGGAAAGGGTGGCTTAATACGTGGATTACCGCGTTTGCCTTCAAGCGATTCTAGCAATGCGGTTTCTTCGCCGCATATATATGCACCCGCACCCACTTGAACGTAACAATCATGAGAAAACCCCGATCCTAAAATATTTTCACCCAGCCATCCTGCAGCATAAGCTTCATCAATGGCATGTTGTAAAATGCGCGAAACATAAAAATATTCACCCCTAATATAAATGTAAGATTTGCGTGCTCCCAATGCATACGAAGAGGTAATCATACCTTCAATGAGCGCATGAGGAATATGTTCCATAAGGTAGCGGTCTTTAAATGTGCCCGGCTCAGATTCATCAGCATTGCAAACTAAATAGCGCGGCACACCTTCGGGCTTCGCTAAAAAGC
>Ga0255099_1000059_pt1 | contig 45657 bp, 39 predicted proteins | sample Colum_Colum_RepA_2_FD_188451 | JGI IMG/M metagenome (GOLD analysis project Ga0255099, IMG submission 188451) | Freshwater microbial communities from Columbia River, Oregon, United States - Colum_Colum_RepA_8d | ecosystem: Environmental > Aquatic > Freshwater > River | place: USA: Oregon...
TCTGCCCGTATTAAAATTTTGCATTTTTCAATAATCCATTTTAAGTTCCTAATTTTAATTATATATTTGTTTAAATGCAACTACTTAATCGAATAGTATCTTTTTCTTTTTTAATAATAATGTGGTCATGTGCCAAAGAACGAACTTGTAATTGTACTATCACACAAACCAATACAGGTACCCATTATTGGGTAGATTACAACGGAGCAAATCCGGTTCAAAAATCAGAAGCTTTTAGCATAATTTCTTCGCCCTACAGCAATGAAGTGAAATTTTCAAAAGTACGCGTTTCCGAAATTCAAGAATACTGCCCCGTATCAACTACCGGAAATGTAAGCTACGATGACACTTATGATGTTGCATCTGGTAATGAAACGATTTTAATGGGCAACAAAGGAAGTATTAAAACCGTTAGATCTTGTGAATTAACCGATTAATCAATATAAAACCAAAATAGTTAAAACTTAAACCTTATGAAAAACACCATTTATTATGCCGTAGCAATTTTTAGTTTATTTTTATTTTCATGTGCCAAAGAACGAACTTGTAATTGTACTGAAACCAGCACAGTGGATGGCTATATCTACGATTGGGATTATGATGCAAACAATAATTTAATACAAATTAAAGAGCGCATATACGAAACCTCACCTGCTAATACACAAGAAACCAAATATGCCAAAATAGCTAAAAAGAAAGGAAATGAATTGTGCCCCCTATCATACACTTATGTTGAAAATGTGGTAGATACTTTTATGTACAAAAATTTAATTGTAGGTGATATGTATAACATCACTCGCAAAACAGAGTGTTCACTTGAGTAAAAGATGAACCTTTATAAGCTGAGATTAAGCACGCAGTTTTCGTTATTTACAATTGTACGTTATACATTTTAATTAAACTGTATTTGATTTGTACTTTTACAGTACATGCCCATTGCTGAGCTAAATCTTAAAAGCATTAGTAATAAACCCGGCGTATACCGGTTTTATGATGCACAGGATCAGCTGCTGTACGTAGGCAAGGCTAAAAATTTAGTAAAACGTGTACGATCCTATTTTTCAAAAACACACGATTCGGCTCGGTTACGCCTTTTGGTAAGCAAAATACACCGTGTATCTACCCTTGAAGTAGCTAACGAATACGAGGCCCTGTTACTTGAAAATAATTTAATTAAAACCTTAAAGCCCCGTTACAATGTTAATTTACGTGATGATAAAACCTATCCCTGGCTAATAATAACCCAAGAAGCCTTTCCGCGGATATTTCCAATTCGTCGTAAAACACTTAAAGGCGAGTACTTTGGGCCTTATGCCTCGGTGAAGCACATGTATACGGTGCTTGATTTTATAAATCGTAATTTTCCATTACGCAGCTGTAAACTTGATTTAAGTGCCAAAGCCCTTGAGCATGCCAAACACCGTCCATGTTTAGACTTTCATATTGGCCGCTGTAAAGCACCCTGTGCATTACTTCAAAATGAAGCTGCGTATTTAATTTCGGTTCAACGCATTCGTAATTTATTAAAAGGCAAAACAGCGCTTGTTATTAAAGAATTGCGTTTGGCTTTAAAACAAGCTACTGCTTCTTTAGAGTTTGAACGGGCTCAGCAAATTAAACAGCAAGTAGATGCGCTTGCTGAATTTCACAACCGCAGCATTGTTGTAAGTACATCTGTAAAACAAGTTGAGGTGTGTCATTTTGCTGAAGATGAGCAAGGCATGATGCTACAGTACTTTTATATTGACCAAGGTGCCATTATTCAAGCGCAGCATTTGTATTTAGAACGTAAACTGGATGAAACGCGCATGGAATTATTTATGCTGGGATTAACTGAAATACGTCAACGTTTTAATGTACCGGTTAAAGAAATTTGGGTAGCAGCAAAGCCCGATCAGCACATTCCAAACATTCGGTGGTATGTTCCTCAAAAAGGTGAAAACCTTAAAGTGCTTGAGCTCTGTTATCAAAATGCCAGAAAACATTTAGTTGAAAAACATCTTAATACAAAGCCTAAAGATGAAGATTCGCTATTACTTCAGCGTATGCAGCATGAATTGCGGCTTAAAAATTTACCCCGGCGCATTGAAGCCTTTGACAACAGCCATTTGCAAGGAACCTTTACCGTTAGTGCCATGCCGGTTTTTATAAACGGTAAGCCCGAACCTTCAGCGTACAGGGTATTTAACATTACCTCTGCTGCGCATGCCGATGATTATGCGTCTATGCGTGAAGCCGTGTACCGGCGTTACAAAAGATGCTTAGCTGAAGATCAGCCCCTGCCTGATTTAATTGTGATTGATGGCGGAAAAGGCCAATTGCAGGCCGCCTGTGAAAGTTTAGTAGCCTTAGATATTTTTAATCGTGTTGATGTGCTGGGTTTAGCTAAGCGCCTTGAAGAGGTTTTTATACCGGGTATTTCAGAGGCTTTATATTTAAACCGCCGGAGCCCCGTTTTAAAAACCTTACAGCATATTCGCGATGAGGCACACCGTTTTGGTTTACAACATCATCGAAACAGGCGCAGTAAAGCCCAGTACGCAAGCTTGCTTGATAATATTGCAGGTATTGGCCCCAAAACGGCCGATGCCATTTTAATACGATTTGGAAGTATTGAAGCTTTTAAAGTGGCGCCCTACGAAGCCTGGGTTTCATGTGTAGGTAAATCCAAAGCAGCTATACTTAAAATAGCATTACGCCAGTAGCCATCGAAAAAACAAAAACAAGCTGCCGGACAATATTATTGTAGCAGGTAGCGTAAGTATCCAGGTTAAAGCAATAGTTTTAATGGTTCCTTTTTGTAAATTTTTTAACCCTTTTTTTGCTACCATTGAACCCGCAATTCCCGATGACAGCATGTGCGTGGTGCTTACAGGTAAGCCCTGCCAACTGGCCAAGCCAATTCCCATAGAAGCTACTAATTCTGCACTGGCACCCTGCGCATAACTCATATGCTGCTTACCAATTTTTTCACCAACGGTTTTTACAATTCGTTTCCAACCTACCATAGTGCCCAAGCCTAAACACACTGAAATTAAAATTACAACCCATGAGGGTGCGTATTCAATCAGTTTTTTACTTTCTTTAATTTGTTGCGTAAGAATTTTTTTATCCTTTGGGCTTATAGCAAAATTGGGGCTTTTTAAAAGCTTATCGGCGCCCTTGGTAATTTTAACAATGTCTTTTCTTAAATTAAAACGTTGCGATACTTCTATGTCAGATGCAAAACCCGCAGTTTTAATTAACGTTCCAAAATGTACGGCATGATCTTGTATTTGATGGTAGTTTTTTAATTCGTCCTTACCAAATTCAGAGGTGTCGGTTGTAGCTACAATGGTTTGAATTTCGCGAACATTTGCATTAATACCCTGCAGGTTTACCGATTTATCAACCGAAAATTGCGCCGGTAAAATTGCTATAAAAATAAGCATTAACAGGCCTACCCCTTTTTGTCCATCATTTTGCCCATGAAAAAAACTAACCAAACCGCAGGTAGCCCACAATACCATACGTATCCATAATGGTGGTTTTTTTCCAGGAATAGGTTCCTTATAAATTGTTTCATTTTTAATAAATCGCTTAAATACAAACATCATAATAATGGCCACCGAAAAACCCAAAAGCGGAGATAATAATAAGGCCAAACCCGTATCTTTTGCTTTGTCCCAGTTAACGGCCGTTAAACCGTAATTACCGGGTAAAAAATAAAACGCCAATCCTATACCTAAAATAGCCCCAATTATAGTATGCGAACTAGAAGATGGAATGCCAAAATACCAGGTTCCAAAATTCCAGATAATGGCACTGAGTAACAAGGCCAAAATCATAGCCACGCCATGATATGCATTACTGTCTACCAAGGCATCCATGGGTAATAAATTTACAATACCCATAGCAACTGTTATACCCCCCAGCATCACCCCTAAAAAATTTAATACCCCGCTGTATACAACGGCTACTGTGGGTTTTAAAGAATTTGTATAAATAACCGTAGCTACAGCATTGGCGGTATCATGAAAACCGTTAATGAATTCAAAAAAGCAGGCTAGGGCGACACAAACTATTAGTAAAATGGCAAGCGTGGTATCTATTCCGAACATAAGAATGTTTTTTTATTAAAAGTATTAATTTGGATTTTAAGTAATGTTAAGTTAATGTTAAGCGATAGGTTAAATACCCATTTCAATTTGAAAAACAGCAAAAAAATGAGCCTGAGTTTTAAGCGCATGTAATAAATTCCGTTCTTGATGATAAAACACATTAAATTGCGTTTTAAATTTATGTTTCATTAAATAATGCGTTAGACCTAAGCCATATTCATTTATTTGATTTTGTAAGGCCATGGCTGTTTTAAAAGGCGTTATTAAAGAGTGTCTTGCTGCAATTTCCCAGCGGCTTGGAAAGCAATAGCTTATTTGAGTATTTATACCATCCCCATTAATTATTGCTCGGGTTGCACCACTACTGTTTTTTGTTATTGGATTTTTAAATGACAATCGGTTCATATACTCTGCAGAAACGGCTATGCCTTTATATTTTAATAGTACATCCGAAAAATAGGTTTGAAAACTACGTGCAGCATATAAATCTTTTCCCAACTGACCTTGCGTACGTACAGCTAAATCATTAAAATGATACCCTCCGGCTATTGAAATTTTAGGATGCTCCTCACGTACAACATCGCCTTCAAAATAATCTCCAGATTCACTAAATTCTCCTAATGGCAAAAGCTCTACACGCCCGGTATACGCCAATCCTGAGTTGCTCAGATTAGAGTTTCGGCCCTCGCCTGAGGTTATTGCAGATTTAAATATGGTTTTAAATGTGCCATTTTGAATTGTATAATTTGCAAAAAAACCAAAATCACGGTCTGTTGTAAAAATGGCATTTACAGGTGATCGGTCATAAAATTGTAATGCTCCAGAAGATACTACACGTTGCCGATTACCAGGCAATTTTCCCTGGCCTAATGCTACTTGTAAATGTTTGCTAGGCTTGTAAAAAATCATGGCATCTCGAACAACATTTGGACTTAGATTTTGAGTGGTCACATCTGCCACACTCCAATCCATATCTCCTCTTGAAAAAGAAAGTTGCAAATAATACGCCCATTGTGGATTTAAAACATGACCGGTAAAACTAAGCCGGCATCGTCTAACGCGCGCTTCAAAAGATGATGGGCTAAAATCTTCATCTGATTTTGTATTCATTAAAAACCGATTTTGCATTCTAAACCTAATATTAATAGAATACGAACTGTCCGGGGTGGCAATGCCTATGCCGTTTTTAAAATTAAAAAATGGATTGTTTTTATTACCCAGTGTTGGCGTTAGTGTATAACTGCTTTGTGCTTTACTACTTAAAAATAAAATAGTTAAAACAATTACTTGTAAATTTAAAATTCGTTTTTTGTAAATTTTTTTCATTAACAGTGCAAATGTTGCAGCTTATAGTTAACTAAATATGTTTTTTATGTTAAGTAATTGTTAAGTGTTAAATAATCATGTTTAAGGGTTGGATAATTCCAAACCATAAATATGGGTTTTAAGTTATAAAAAAACCTGGGTGTAAAACCTAAAAAATTATTTATTTAACTAAACTTAAAATTAAGGACTCCGATGATTATAAGTTCTCCCTTTAGTTGTTCTCTAAAACTTTAAATAATTCGTCCAGTTTTGGACTTAAAATTAGTTCGGTTCTTCGGTTTTTTTTACGCACATCGGCTGTACTTCCTTTTTCAAGGGGAAAATACTCTGCGCGCCCTGCTGCGGTTATGCGGCTACCATTTATATTACCTGCATTTAGTATAATTTTGGTAATTGAGGTGGCGCGCATTACACTTAAATCCCAATTGTCTTTGATTTCGCCTTTACCGTTCATGGGTACATCGTCGGTATGGCCTTCAACCATAATATTTATATCTGGATTTTGTTCTAACACTTTGGCTACATGACGCAGCGCCTCCACGCCTTTACCTTCGATTTCGGTTTTTCCACTGGCAAATAACAGACTTTCATCCATGCTTACATATACTTTTCCATTTTTTTGAGTAATGGTTAGGCCTTTGTTTTCAAAGCCTAATAATGCCTCCGATAATTTTCGCTTTAATGCCGTAACGGCATCATCTTTACGTTTTAAAATATCTTCCAGTTCGGCCACTCGTGCTTCACGTTTTTTTAATTCCTCATTTAAAATATCTAAGGCTTTGCGTTGACGGTTAAGCTGGTTTTCAAGTTCATTTAATTCATCTTGTTTTTTTAGCAAATCGTCACGGGTTTTTTGCAAAGAGCCGCTGAGTTTTGCATTTTCACGATCAGAGCCATTTTGTAGCTGGTTAATACGGGCTTTAAGTTCAGTATTTAATTTTTGTATGGCGGCAAGCTCTAGCATGGCTTGTCGAAATTGTGCGTTTGTACTTGTAGTATCCTTAATTAGGGTTTTTAATTGCTGATTGTGGTTTTGCTGACGTTCTGATAAATCAGCCAACTCCAGTTCCATTTGCTGTAATTTGGCTTGACAGGTTTTTAAATTGTCATTACAATTTTTGGCTTGCGTTTTAGCGTCTTTTAAACTTGAACAAGAATTAAAAATTAAACAAAAAACCAGAAGGTATTGGGAAGCAAATTTTATTACAGACATGGCACTAAAATATATGTTAAACGTATAATGTTGACATTATATAATGGGCGTTATCAACAGTTTAATTAACCTTTTGCCTATCTTTATACCATGTTTAATAAATCCTTTTTATGTATTGGTTTTGTGTTTGCAACTTTTGTTGTTTCGGCACAACAATGGTTTGAACTGCTGCAAATGCCAAATGCAAATTTGTATACTATTCAGCAATCCTTTGAAAACTATTGGCAAACACACGATAAAAATGAAAAAGGTAAAGGATATAAGGCTTTTAGGCGCTTTGAACATTTTGCCGAACCCCGGGTTTTTCCAAGTGGTAATTTAAGTGCCTTACAGCTAACCGAAAAACATTTTGAAGACTGGAAAGCCGAACAGCTTCAATTAAAACCTTTAGGAAATGTAGCATTAACTGCCTCGGCAACGTGGACGGCGGTGGGTCCCATGGGACCTATAAATGGCAGTGCCGGTGCACAGCTTTTAAAATCGGGGCGATTAAATTTTATAACCGTACATCCTACCAATTTTTCACGTTTATGGGTAGGCGCACCGGCCGGCGGTTTATGGTCAAGTAGCAATGCGGGCCAAACCTGGACCACTACTACCGATTTTTTACCCGTTACCGGCTGCAGTGATTTAGCTGTAGATCCAACCAATACCCTGGTTATGTATTTGGCAACCGGAGACGGAGATGCGGGCGATAACCGTAGTATTGGCGTACTTAAAACCACCAATGGTGGACAAAACTGGGTAACAACCGGCTTAACCAATCCGGTTTCAAATTGGTTTTTAATTCGACGCTTAATAATTAATCCGAGTAATCCTCAAATTTTATTAGCTGCCACAAATACAGGCGTTTACCGTACCGCCAACGGTGGTGCCAATTGGACCCTAGTAAATGCAGCTAATACCTGTGACTTAGAATTTAAACCCGGAGACCCTAATACCGTATATGCAGCTGGTAATTCATTTAGTGTATCAACCAATGGGGGGCAAAATTTTATGCAAATTACTACAGGTATCCCCACAACGGGCGTTAACCGAATGGCCATTGCAGTTAGCACAAATGATGCTAACTACGTCTATGTACTGGCTTCGAGCAGTAGTAACAGTGGCTATCAGGGCTTTTATACTTCTGTAAACAGTGGTATGTCGTTTACTGCAAGTACAAATACTCTAAATTTATTAGGATGGTCCAATGCAGGAACCGATAGTGGAGGACAAGGATGGTACGATTTATGTATAGCCAGCTCGCCTAATAACAAAAATGAAGTTGTTGTTGGGGGTGTAAACGTTTGGCGCAGCACTGATGCAGGTGCAACCTGGAGTATATATGGACACTGGGTGGGTTCGGGCGCGCCATTTACTCATGCCGATCAACATGATTTAGAATATGCGCCCGATGGCACGTTATATGTAGTAAATGACGGAACCGTTTACCGCCGTACAGCAAACGGATGGACAGAAATATGTGGCAGCATGAACATCTCACAAATTTATCGTATGGGCATGTCGTCCTTAACGGCCAACAAATGGATTTCGGGCCATCAAGACAATGGCACCAGTATTTGGAACGGGAGTTCTTACAATGCCGCATTGGGCGGAGATGGGATGGATTGTTTTATTGATCGTACCAACGATCAAAATGTTTTTGGTGAATATCAAAACGGAGGCATGAACCGTTCTACCAATGGAGGTATTAATTGGAGCGGCGCTACAACCGGATTAACGGGAAATGCGCCCTGGTTAACCGTTTGGAAACAAGATCCCATGGTATCTACACGTTTATATTGTGGCAGACAAGACATGTTTGTATCCAATAATTTAGCTGCATCATGGTCTACCCTGGCGCCAATGCCCACTACCACCCAGGTGCGGGAATTTGCAATTTCATTATCAAACAATCAGGTAATTTATGTTGTTAAAAGCGACGGCATCTATAAAACTACCAATGCTGGCAGTTCTTGGACCACCATTACAGGTAGTGTGCCTATTAATTTGGGTTGGCCCGAATATATTTGTGTATCCCCTACAGATGCCAACAAAGCATGGGTGGTGTTAAGCAGTTATTCTGCGGGCAATAAAGTATTTTATACCGCTAACGGTGGAACCAGCTGGACTAATATTTCGTTTAATTTACCCAATATTCCGGCTAATTGCATTGTATATGAGCCGGGCTCAAATGACCGCGTTTATGTTGGTATGGATGTGGGTGTATATTATAAAGACAACAGCAGTAATGCATGGACCCTATATAATACCAATTTACCTAACGTTCCCATATCTGAACTTGAAATTTCTCCGGCTAATCAAGGTTTACTTTTTGCTGCCACCTACGGTCGCGGCGTATGGGTGGCCAGTTTATTTGCCCCCCTGCAAGCTCCAGTTTGTAATTTTTCGCCAAGCATAACCAGTATATGTGCAGGGAAACCATATGTTTTAAACGATCAGTCTTCAAATACACCTACAGCCTGGTCATGGACTGTAACTCCTGTAGCTAATACCAGCTTATCGGCATTAACCGCTTCAAATCCGGTGTTTACAGCACAAAATCCTGGAACGTATACAATTAGTCTTATTGCATCTAATGCCGCAGGCCCTGGCACTGTGGTTTCAAAAGTGTTTACCGTTTTACCACAGCCCACATTGTCAATTGGGTCACAATACACCCTCTGTGCACCGGGACAAACAACACTAAGCACTGGCGGTGCAACTTCTTATACCTGGTTGCCCGGTTCTGTAATACAAAGCAGTATTGTAGTAAGCCCTACCATTACTCAAATATATACTGTAACGGGGGTTGGTGTCAACGGATGCGCACAATCTAAAACCGTTTCTTTAAGTGTTGTGCCGGCACCAAACATAAGCATTAGCGGTGTACCAAGTATTTGTGCAGGAACCAGTACCAGTTTAACAGCAAATGGAGCTCAAACATACACCTGGAATACCGGATCAGGCGGCCCGGCCCTTTTAATTACACCCAGTGTTACCACTACATTTACTGTTACCGGTACCGGCGCAAACGGATGTGTTAAAGAGGCTACCTATGCGTTGTGGGTTTGGCCACAGCCTACCTTAAGTGTATTTAACTCCGATACCATGATATGTACTGAAGAGTCTATATTACTTACAGCCCAAGGCGCCTTGCAGTATACATGGGAGCCTGGAACGCATATTGTAAATCCTTTATTTATACAACCTGTGGGTAGCACCCAGTATACCTGTACCGGTACAGATGCCAATGGTTGTAAATCGCAAATAACCCAATGGGTTTGGGTAGATGTATGTGAATCGTTTAATCGCCCCCTTCATTTAGGTAAAACACAATTATTGGTGTTTCCCAGCCCTGTAAAATCTATTTTACAATTACATTTTAAAAATTGTACGCCGGGTTCGCAGGTAGCACTTCGTTTACTTACTGTTGAAGGAAAATGTATTGACCATCACCAATGGATATACGATGCAACGGTTTTTAAACGCAGTTTAAATCTTGAAACATTAGTTAAAGGCATTTACATTCTTGAATTTAAACAAAGTGGAAATGCGCCTACTCTGTTTAGAATATTGAAGGACTAGAAAATTTTATATGTTTAATTTTTTTCCAGTATCCGGAACCATTGCTGTAGCATGGGCCTCTGCGTGAAGGCAATTTGAAACAAAGGTTTACACCATAAAAGCTATACCAATCGGTATTATTTGGATTACCACGCATAGAGCCGGTGCGATTTTGTGGAATACCTTCAATGCCCGTTAATTTATAAACTGTACTTACATCATCTAAATAATCGTTAAATGTTTTTCTAAGACCCCACTCAAGAGCTATGCCGGCACGTTGTCCAAAATTAAATTTTAAGCCAACTCCAAATGGGATAGAAAAGCCCTTGTTAGAATAGGCAGACGCCTGTCCTTCTGTTTTTAACTCGTTTAACGCTACACGCTGATTGTTTATTACAGCCCGCGGTTGAAAATAGTACCCGGCAATACCTGAAAAAATAAAAAAACTAAAACGGTCTGTTTTATGACCAATGCGGTAATCCACAAAATTAAATTCACCGGTTAATGCCAATTCATACAACGGTGCCTCAAATCTTAAATTTCGCTCTGTTTGAAAAGGTTCTGTGCTTAATGCGTCATCGGCAAAAAGAGTACCGTAACTAAACGCAGTACGAAGGGCATAACGGTGGCTTAGGGCCATACGGTAATATGCGCCACTGGCTGGTTGTGATCCTTTAAAATGTGCTAGTGGATTTAAATCTCCTAAATAATAGGACCCGCCTGCAAAAAATCCCAGTTCATGTTGTACAAAAGTTCGGCGTTGCATCTGCGCGTCATGGTTTTGGCAAATCAGTATACAGCATATCCCCCACAGCAATCTTAACATACTACATCAACGCTAAAAGTTGTACTTTGGTATGCCCTGATAGTAAAAATACAGGATGTAATAATTACCTTTATAAGTATGCAAAAAGGACCTATCGGGGTTTTTGACAGTGGATTTGGAGGATTAACCATTTTAGATGCTTTTATCCAGGAATTACCCGATAAACAATTTTATTATTTGGGCGATAATGCACGGGCACCATACGGATCACGAAGTTTTGAAGTAATTCACCAGTATACACTTGAGGCACTCAACTTTTTATTCACAGCCGGTTGTCCATTGGTTATTTTAGCATGCAATACGGCCTCTGCCAAAGCATTGCGCACCATACAGCAACGCGATATACCTAAATACTGGCCAAAGCGAAACGTTTTAGGTGTTATACGACCCACCACAGAACAAATCGGCTTATGGACAAAAACCCGTCGTGTTGGTATTTTAGGAACATCGGGTACTGTAAAATCTGATTCGTATAAAATAGAAATTGAAAAATTTTTTCCCGATATAACCGTATATCAGCAAGCCTGCCCCATGTTGGTGCCTTTAATTGAAAATCAGGAAACGCATTCTAAGGCCATGCAATTATTTATAAAACAATATACCGATGCCCTTTTTCAATTTGATGCGAACATTGACACTGTTGTTTTAGCCTGCACACATTATCCCTTAATTGAATCTCAAATTATTCAGCAAATTGGGGCACGTGCCCGGGTCATTTCACAGGGGATACTTGTTGCCAAAGCACTTAAAGCCTATTTACAGCGGCATTTAGAAACCGATGCGCTTTGTAATAAAGATCTTTACCACCGATACTTTACCACTGAGGATAAAGAATTATTTAACAGCATGGCCAGCTACTTTTTAAATCGTAAGGTACAGGGCGAACATGTTCAGTTAAACTCTAATTTCCATTGAAATGGCTATGCACATTGATATTATTTCTGCAGTACCCGAATTATTAGATAGTTTTTTTTTACATTCTATTGTTCAGCGTGCATCCGAAAAGCAAATTGCAACTGTTCGCATAATTGCACTTAGAGATTATGCGCTTTTAAACAAGCAGCGCCAAATTGACGATTATCCGTATGGCGGTGGTGCAGGAATGGTGCTGCGAATTGAACCGGTATACAATTGTATAGCTGCGCTTAAACAAGAACGTGCATACGATGAGGTAATATATACCAGCCCGGATGGTGAACCTCTAACGCAAAGACGTTGCAACCAATTATCTACACTACAAAATATTATTATACTGTGTGGGCATTATAAAGGTATAGACGAACGTATTCGCGAACATTTAATTACCCGTGAAATTAGCATTGGGGATTATGTAATGAGTGGCGGTGAATTGGCAGCAGCCGTAATTAGTGATTCCATAATCCGTTTAATACCCGGCGTTTTAGGGGATGAACAATCGGCGCTAAGTGATTCGTTTCAAGATGATTTAATTGCACCCCCCGTATACACACGTCCTGCTGCGTTTAATACATGGACTGTGCCGGATGTATTGTTAAGCGGACATGCAGCGGATATAGAACAATGGCGCATGGCACAAAGTATAGAACGCACACGATTACGACGGCCTCATCTTTTGAAAAAATAGTTTGAAAAACCAGTTTTTAAAACTGAAAAATTAGATTAACATTGCATACCGTTATGATACAAATTGGAACTTTAAAAGAAACTAAATTCAAGGAAAACCGTGTTGCGCTGAGTCCGGACGTGGTTACGGAATTACAAAAAAAAGGATTTAACATACATATTGAATCGGATGCCGGAACAGCAGCAGGATATACAGATGCCATGTACCAACATGCAGGAGCAAACCTAACATCTGCGGATGACATACTTAAACAGGTTGATATTTTGTTACAAGTAAATGCGCCCCATCTGGATGTGATTGCAAAGCTAAAACCCAAGGCGGTTTTAATTTCATTTATGTATGGCGCTACACATCCTGAACTTATTGCAGCGTGTTGTGCTGCCGGAATTTCTGCTTTTAGTATGGATGCCGTTCCCCGCATTTCAAGAGCGCAAAAAATGGATGCCCTATCCTCACAGGCAAATTTAGCAGGTTATAAAGCCGTATTAATGGCTGCTGATTGTCTTGGTAAAATTTTTCCTATGATGACCACAGCTGCTGGAACCATTAAACCCTCCAAGGTTGTTATTTTTGGAGCAGGTGTTGCCGGACTTCAAGCTATAGCTACTGCCAAACGATTAGGGGCTGTAGTAGAGGTGAGTGATATTCGTCCCGAAACAAAAGAACAGGTTGAATCTTTGGGAGCTAAATACATTTCTGTTAAACACGATGATGCTGTTAAAACAGAAGGCGGATATGTAAAAGATTTAAGTGCAGATTTTTTAAAGCGTCAGCATGAACTGCTGGCTAAACATGTTACCGAAGCTGACGTAGTAATAACAACGGCATTAATTCCTGGAAAAAAAGCCCCCTTATTAGTAACCGAAGACATGTTAAATGGCATGCGGCCCGGCAGTGTTGTAGTAGATATGGCTGCTGAGCAAGGCGGTAATGTTTTTGGCACCCAATTAAATGAAACCATACTACGTAATGGGGTTACCATTATTGGCGAAAGTAATTTGCCCGCATTGCTTCCAAAAAATGCAAGTGCGCTTTATGCTAAAAATATTGCAACCTTGGTTTTACATTTAGCCAATGGCGACGGCATGCGCTGGGAAATGGAAGAAGATATTACCAAAGGTGCCTTATTGGTATACGAAGGTAAAGCCGTACATCCCACTGTAATAAAAAATAATTAAAAATAACCTATGGAACATATACTCTCTTGGATAACAGCGCATCAAATGATGCTCTATTTTATTTTACTTTCTGTTTTTGTTGGTATTGAAGTTATTGGTGGCGTACCTACGGTGCTTCACACCCCACTGATGTCGGGAGCTAATGCCATACACGGTGTTGTAATTGTGGGAGCGATTATAGTGCTATTAAATATGGAGGAACCAGGGCTCTTAGAATATAGTTTAGGATTTTTAGCTGTGTTTTTAGGCACCTTAAATGTTGTAGGAGGATTTGTAGTAACAGACCGAATGTTAGAAATGTTTAAAAAGAAAAAATAATGATAATGGAACTTGGTTTATATACTGGTATTAAAACAGTAAGTTATTTATGTGGCGCTTTAACTTTTATTATTGGACTAAAAATGATGGGCAGTCCAAAACGTGCACGAAGCGGAAATGCCATAGCCGCTTTAGGTATGGTTGTTTCTATTTTTGCCACTATTTTTTTTCACACCAATGCTCAAGGTGAATTAAAACCAATTCCTGTAGCGGTATATGCTGTTTTAGTATTGGCATTATTAAGTGGCACCTTGGTTGGCTGGATTACAGCCAAAAAAGTTCAGATGACAAAAATGCCCGAACTCGTTTCTATGTTTAATGGAATGGGTGGTGCGTGTGCTGCGCTTATTTCAATTATTGAATTACAGCATATGTATCATTCTATTAATGCAAATCCATTATCCTTATTGTTGTTTCTTGCCAACGGACTTCCCTATGGTCTTATCGCTACAATTTTAGCTGGATTAATAATAGGTTCGGTGTCTTTTAGTGGCAGTGTAATAGCGTTTTTAAAATTAAATGGAACCATGGCAAAACCCATCAGACTTCCATACTACAATATTATTAATACGGCTTTTTTAATTGCCTTAATAGGATATGCCATTTATTTTGTACTTAATGGTGGGACTCTTGCATCGGCAATGCTTTTATTTTTAGGTGCGCTTGTATACGGTGTACTGTTTACTATACCCATTGGCGGTGCGGATATGCCCGTTGTAATTTCATTACTAAATTCTTTTACCGGACTTGCTGCGGCATTTGGAGGTTTTTTATATGATAATAAAGTAATGCTTACTGGAGGTATACTTGTGGGTTCAGCTGGCACATTGCTTACATTGGTAATGTGTAAAGCCATGAACCGTTCCTTAAGCAGTGTAATATTTGGTGCTTTTGGCGCATCGGCTACAACATCTGCAAGCACTACTGAAAAAGGTAGTACGCGAGATTTAAATGCATCTGATATTGCCGTACTAATGAATTATTCAAAAAAAGTAGTTATTGTGCCTGGGTATGGGCTTGCCGTTGCGCAGGCACAGCATACCATTAAAGAGCTTGAAAACTTATTAGAAGAGCGAGGTGTTGAAGTGAAATATGCAATTCATCCCGTTGCAGGACGTATGCCCGGTCATATGAACGTTTTACTTGCCGAATCGAATGTATCGTATGATAAATTAGTTGAAATGGATGATATTAATCCCGAATTTGATCAAACAGATGTTGTACTGGTTGTAGGCGCTAATGATGTTGTTAATCCAGCTGCAAAAACAGATCCTACATCTCCCATTTATGGTATGCCCATTCTTGAAGTAAACCGCGCGCATCATATTATTGTAAATAAACGGTCTATGAATGCCGGCTATGCTGGAATAGATAATCTGTTATTTTACGATTCCAAATGCGCTATGTTTTTTGGTGACGCTAAAAAAGCACTTACAGATTTAATTACTGAAATAAAAGCACTTTAAAAAACAAAGCCTCCCTTAATTGGAAGGCCTAAAAACAAAAAACCCCGCATACGCGGGGTTTTTTTAATGCTGCCCTTATTTTTTCTTTTTAGGAGCTGCTTTCTTCTTAGCTGCTTTCTTAGCTGCCTTTTTTGGGGCTGCTTTCTTAGCTGCTTTTTTTGCTGCTTTTTTTGCCATGGTTTTTGTTTTTTGAGATTTGTTACTACGAAGTAAATAAATTAATTAAGTATAACCATTATTTTACGTTTGTTTTTTTCAACAGAGTTATGTTGAAATTGTTAACATCATTAAAATGTAAATCGAACTTCATTCCATTTTTATTTCTGTTTCCCAATCGTTTTGAATACGAATACTATTTTTTAATTTGTATAAAGGCTCTGGAAGCCTTCTTTTTACTAGTGATCCGGAAGTCCATGCGCGATCTTGATTAACATCTGAAATGCAATTTAATTCGTACTCACCTTGTGGTATATTTTGAAAATGATAGATTGAATTTGTAAAATCATATTTAAGATAATAGGTTGCATGTGTAATGAAATGACGAATTTGTAAGCATGCATGTGGGTATTTTAAGGGTTTTACAAACGATACCGTTAACGTGCCACCTTTTAATGGTGTGGTGTATTGATAATTTTGATGCCATGCTAAAACACTGCTTCCATTAATGCTTTTAAAAGCATTGCTATCTATTTGCAATGCATAAATGGAATCTGTTACCTTACACTGTATATGCGTTGGTGATATCGAATTAAATTGCGTTATAGGCTTGAAATGAAGCGTGTCCAATTTACTTGAATATCTAATGGCATTTAAAAGATCCTGTTGTTTAACAATAGCTGGAAACTCTAAAATAAAACCTGAATCAATAGCATGAATGCCTTTAGGTTTAAATGTTGGACGCTTTGTTACCAAACGGCTTATTTTTATAGAATCTGCGGTTTGTGTTTCAGGAAAAAAAACCTTTGCCCGAATGGTATCCTTAAATGTTTTTAAAGTACAAATGATGGAGTCGGAATTTAAGGATGCGGCATACACGTCTGTGCTCTGAACTTTAAATGTAGTTTTTCGGGATAGTGTAATTAAAATTTGCTCAGCGTTTATAAAGCGGTATGTTTTAATCTGCACCGGACGATCTTCAGCTAAAAACATATGTAAGTCTAAGCTGGTATCACTATGTAATGTAAAGGGATTTTTTAAAATAGCACAAGGCTCTTCATTGCTATCATAAATTAAATTTTTATTGGCATCGTTATAAACAAAAACATCATACCGGCCCGGTTTTAAACCCTTGTAGGAGTGCTGTTGGGCAATTCCTCTAAAACGGTAAAAGGGTGCTCCCTGCGGGCCTTTACTAAAATCTTGAGCGCTATTATATAAACAAAATTGCAATTGATTTAAGGGCAATGCGGTAGTATTGAATAAACTGTATTTTAGAGTTATTGAATCTGCGTAAGATCCTGTAGAAAAGAAAAAAGGCGGGCGAATAAATGGATTTTTTTCGTGCTGATCACAAAAAATACTGTCAATGTTTAATTGGTACGTGGTGTTGGGTTTAAGGCTGTCTTTGGGTAATTTAATTATGGCTCTTTGTGCCTGAACCTCAATTTCAAGCGGGGTTTGAAGTAATGGATTTAAATATACTGGCATTTTATTTAAAAGACCTACATACTCGTTAAATTCTAACGTAATAGTCTCCGGCTTAATGTTTATAGAGGAATCTTTAGGTAAAGTACGTAATAAACGCGGAGGTTCGCTGTCTTTGGGGCCTCCGCTAATAGAAACCACTTGTGCGCATGAACAGCAAAATACAATAGCAACTAAAACATATAATATGTGTTTATTCACACTACAAAGGTAAGTAATTCAGCTTTGCAGTATCTTAGCGGCGTTGTGCGTGCTTTACGTTATATTTCGTTACACAAAATAGTTAATATAATACGTTTGCGTATTTCATTTCATTATTCGCAAATTACACGCAAATCCAAATTACTTGGCATGCCATGGGCTTTAAGTATAGAACCTACAACCCATTGCAATTTGAGATGCCCCGAATGCCCCAGCGGATTACGCTCGTTTACACGGGAAACGGGTAATATGACTATGGAAGATTTTAAGGCTATTATTATACAATTGCACAAAGTGGTGATACATCTCAATTTATATTTTCAGGGAGAACCTTTTTTAAATTCACATTTAAGTTCAATGGTAGCCTTTGCACATATGCATCATATACATACTAGTATTAGTACTAATGGACATTATATGAATGAAAAAATAGCCGAATCACTTGTTAATGCCGGACTTGATCAAATAATTTTTTCTATTGACGGAGTAACGTCTTCAACTTATGCGGCTTATCGCATTGGCGGAAATCTTGATGCGGTTTTAAAAAATATGAGCTGCTTAGCTTCTGTTAAAAAACGATTGAGATCAAAATATCCTAAAATTATTTGGCAAACCGTTATATTTTCACATAATGAACATGAGGTAGAATGGATAACTGCACATTACCGCAACTATGGCGCTGATGCGCTTCAGCTAAAAACAGCACAGCTGTATCGATTAAATTCAAATGATTTGCTTCCACGTAATCCAAAATGGACCCGATATAAAAAAGATTCTATTGGATACCAAATTAAAAACACGCTAGAAAATAAATGCTGGCGGATGTGGAGTAGTAGTGTTATTACTTGGAACGGCTATGTAATACCCTGTTGTTTTGATAAAGATGCCGAATACCGTATGGGGTCTTTAAAAACGGAACGTTTTTATAATATTTGGACAAATACGGCATATGATAATTTTCGAAAAACATTACTTGATAATCGTAAATCTATTAAAATGTGTCAAAATTGTACGGAAGGTTCTAAGGTGTGGGCGTAGCTTTCATTTAAATTAAACACGTGTTTATATTCTTTAAATTTTTACTGTGGTATTACTGTTTAAAAGCGATTTTAATTTTATCTAAAATTGAATTAAATTAATTTATTAAAACCACGTATAAGCAAAAATATTTCAGAAGTAAATTTATTAATGCAATTGAAAAAAGAGACTTAAGCATCCTTTGGCAGTTGCAGCTTTTTAAATTAAAATCAAATTGTAGTAAATTACTAGTTAGATTATAATAAACAAGCTTTTAACGCTTGTATATTTTTATAAACTTTTGCAATTCGGGTAAATTTTGTTGTTCTAGGCCGGTGCTGTTTCCGCTCCATGCCAGTTTCCCCTTATGTAAAAAAATAATATCGTCCGCTACAGAGTACACAGTATTCATATCGTGCGTTACTAATAATGTAGTGGTTTGTAATTCATGTGTTATTCCGGCTATTAATTCATCAATTCCAGCTGAAGTAATGGGGTCTAAGCCCGAATTAGGCTCGTCACAAAATAAATATAATGGTTTATTAACTATGGCCCTGGCTAAAGCTGCCCGTTTTTTCATGCCACCGCTTAATTCACTGGGCAAGCGTTGTTCATTACCGTCAAGCATTACGCGTGCTATACATTCTAAGGTACGTTGGTGTTTATCTTGTTCGGATAACGCAGAATATAAATCTAAGGGGAAACGTACATTTTGATAAACTGTCATGGCATCAAATAATGCACTGCCTTGAAATAAAACCCCTGTTTGCTGCCGGATGTTATTTAAACCTTGAGATTCAGAATCTTGTATTTCTTGGTTATCATAATAAAATTTGCCGGCACTGGGGGGTTCCAGTGCTAATAAAATTCGTAATAAAGTGGTTTTTCCTGAACCGCTGGCGCCTATTACAGTATTTAACTGTCCAGACTTAAACGTATATGAAAAATCATCAATGACCGATTGTGACAAATACGATTTAAAAATATGTTCGGCACGTATCATTAAAAAAACAACTTTGTTAACACTAAATCCATCAATAATATCAATACATTGGCATAAACCACACTTTTAGTGCTGCTTTTTCCTACTTCAAGCGCACCCCCTTTCATATGATAGCCAAAATATCCGGAAACCGAGGAAATTAAAAATGCAAACACAATTACTTTTGTAAATGAATAATACAAGGTCCAAGGCTTAAAAAAAGATTGTGCACCATAAATAAATTCGTATCCGGTAACTGCACCAGAAATAATACCAATAACATAGCCCCCGGTTAATGCTGTAACCATGCTAAAACCTACTAAAAACGGAAAAACTAAAAGTGAGGCGGCAATTTTTGGTAATAGTAAAAATTGCTTGGAATTAACGCCCATTACATCCAGTACGTCTATTTGATCTGTAATTCGCATGGTGCCAATCTCTGAAGCAATATTAGAGCCTACTTTTCCAGCTAAAATCAAACAAATTATAGTAGGACTAAATTCTAATATTATACTTTCACGAGCCGCAAAACCAACTGCATAAAGTGGAATTAACGGATTTGAAAAACCATTAGCTGTTTGAATAGTAATGATGCCGCCCATAAAAATGGAAACAGCAAAAACTATGGGAATAGACTCAATGCCAATTGAAAATAAAGACTGAACCGTAATTTTACGTAATAATTTTATATGCTTGGGGGTTTTAAAAATCTCCGCAACAAATAAAAAATATTGCCCTAGTGCATAAATACCATTCATAGTATTAGTAATTTTATAATGGTGTTAGCTAGTAAACACATATTTCTGTTCATAATACTCGTTACGCTACTTTTTGTTCATTGTAAAGGTAGTCAAGGCTGCGCAACTTGTCCTAATTTTTCACAAACAAAAAAACACCGTTAATTTAATAGCTTGCATTTGATTGCGGTTGAAACAAATCCATGGGTGTCCAAATCGTTTTGTATTGCACTGAAGTCTGCAGGGTTTCAAAATCTGAATTTTTATCCCAAGGCAATAGGCGCATCTGATGTTCTGCCATTAAAGATATTACGTTATCTTGAGGAACAAAATCACACATCAGGGCATCTATGCCGCGATGCGATGCTATTTTATCGAATAATGAAGTGCCATTTATAAATACAATATTTAGTACTCCAGCTGGTAATTTACCCAACAAGAGTTGTTCGCATAAACATCTTACAGCATTTGCAAATTGAACCGGTACACATAAAATAATAGCGTTGCCAGAACACAATAGGGTTAAGGATTTGGTCCACAATTCCAAAAAACTGGTTGAAATATCAGGCAGCACGGCAATACACCCCACAGGTTCAGGAATTGTATAACTTACATGCTTTTGTGAAATGGCATTTACACTGCTTAAAAGTGTTTCTAATTTGCCTGGCCAGCCGCATAAACTGTAATGAAAGTTGATGAGCGTTTTAAGGACGTTTTTTAAACTAGAAATACCCACGCTTTTAAGTTGTTCTGAAATTACAGGAGCATGAAGTTCCATACAGCGTGCCATTTGATATAATATGTCTGTGCGTTGATGCGGATTATAAGCAGCCCATTGTGCTAATCCCCGATGGGCGCTTTCAACACATGCTTTTATATCTTTAATACTGGCTAATGGTATTGCAAGCCCATTTATGGACATAACATTTCCACTTTCTGACCCACTAAAATTATTATGTATAAAAAACTGGGGTGGTATGGCTATTGCGCGCGCCACGGTTATGATTTTAAAGGATTAAAACTAACGCCAAAAACTATATTAAAATTTTGTTGTCTATACCCTTGCCAACGGTAGGTATTTTGATTCATAATATTATGAATTCTTACAAAGTATTTTAAAATACTGCTGTGTTGATACGCTGCAGCTATATTCAAATCGGTCCATGGTTTTAAAGGGTCTTGGGGTGTAATAGAATTAATAAATTGTTGTGAGCCAAAAATATAAACACCGCAACTTAGATGTAATTTTGTTGAGTATGAATACATGAGGTTTGCGTTAATTGAATAATCTGGTAAATACTGAAGTTTAACGTTGGTATCGGCAAAATATGAATACCATTCGGCTTTTATGTCGTATTTAAACAACTCGTTAACACGATGTTGCCAAAATCCTTTTAATGTAAACATCGCATAATTAAGGTACTGAGGTTTAAAAAGGTATCGCTCATTACTTAAGGCACGGTTAAATACAGGTGCATTTTTTAATTGTGTCCAGCTTGCAAAAAGTTCGTATTCGCTTTTAATCCACGTTTTACCATTTAGTGCAATGCTGGCTAATAAAGGCATACTAGTGTTTTTAAGAAGTAACGCATTTGAAATAAACGGATTTTGTTGGTACAAAGAAAACATACTGTTACGTTGTAAATCGCCGGTTACATTTAGGTGTAATGCTGCCCATCCGGGAAATACATCATAACTGGCTTGTAAATCGGGATATACATAGGTTAATCCCGACGCATTTGGATTTTGACTGTATGCCAATTTAAAACCTACTCGGCTTTGCCAATACACACCACGGGTTTTAAAATACGGATTTAATGCACCTAATAGGTTTTGTTTTGTAGTGTCGTGAAACGCATATTTTAAGTACATCAAATTAATGTCGGCAAAAACATGTTCTCTGTTAATCCAGCGATTTGCAGTGGTATTAAGATTAAAGCTTTGCTCCCATTCCGTTGAACCAGTAAAATTTCGTTGCACAATGTAATAGTTTGCAAGTGCGGTATAGTTAATTTTAAAACTGTCTGCATTATGTGTTTGCAGATGTAATTGTGGTGATATCCACTGAAGTTCTTGACGAATTGAAGATTTTTGATCATTATCAATTACCGTTTTTGTAAATGTATCGGTTACATCAAAATAGCGGTTTGTTTGGCGCTTGTAAATTACATCGGTATTTAAAGTGAGGTTTTTTACATGGTATGTATTAAATGCAGCGCAACTACTGTTCGCAAATCCCTGAGGTAAATCCTTATTTGTATTAAAATCTGCTGACGTATGATAGGCTTGTATGCCAAACAAACCTGTGCGTGTGGGTTTCGCAGCATAATTGACCTGTAATAGGGGCATTACATAAATTGGTGCTAATCCTACTGTAATCAATGCTTTTGGTGCTAGACGCTCAGGATGCGCTTTTAAGGTTGCAGGCGCAATTGTTTCGGGATGTACATTTTGTATTTGGGGATTGGGCAGTATTCCAAATTGTAATGGAATGTCTGCTGAAATAGAATCTGGTATTTCGGGATTTAAAATACTTTTAGTGCCGTTTTTTACATTTGGCTCAAACTGGCTTATGATGTTAAAGGTTGGGTTGTTTTGACAAAATACATTGTACGGAACGCATAAAATTAAACTTAAAATAAACCGTTTTATATTAGTAACGATGTGCTGCATAATTATAATTTTATTGAGCCTCATTAAGTTCAACTTGTAGTTCAGCAGGTTCAGGCGCTGCAGGAATTTGTTGTTTTTGTTGTTCTTGAGCCTGAATGTTATTTTGTAACTCTAGTGCCTGTTGTTTAATATCTGCTGAGGGATTGTCTTTTAAAATAGACTCTAAAATAATTTTAGAACTGATGAAATCTCCCGATTCAAAATATGATTTTGATAATAACAACATGCCGTTTTGATTCCATTGATCATCCGTATACGGAAAATGAATAAGTTTTGTAATGGTTTTTTCTACGTTTTTCCAATCTTTTTCTATAAAATAAATTTTAGCTATCCAATAATACGACTCGGCCCCGTTTACATTTTTAGAGCTTTTTACAATTGCATTAAATATATTTCGGGCATCTTCAAAACTTCCGGTTTCAAACAGCGAACGTGCTTTAATAAATTGTGCTTCTGCCTGCTGATTTGTATTTGCTTTATCATGAAGTAAAACACGTTTTGAGGCATCTAATGCGGTGTTATATTGTGCTGTTAAAAATGCGCAACGCATTATTCCCAAGCGGGCAGCCAAACTGTTTTGTGAACTTTCCGCAAGACTATCTAATTTAATAAATACAGGCAAGGCTTCTGCATACGATTTAGATTTAAATAATATGTATCCCGCCTTTGCCAAAGCAGGTTCGGTATATACATTTCGTTTTAACTGAATAATTTTAAGATAGTCGGTTAGCGCTTCGGATTGTTGTTGTTTATGGTATTTGTAATCGGCACGATTATTAAGCGCTTCTGAAATATATTTGCCATCGGGAAATTTATCAATGTACGCTGTCCATTTTACAACAGCCGCATCATGCTTTAAAGTGTCTTCTTGAAGCATATATGCCTGCCGGTAAAGTGCATTTTCAACTTGTTGATCGGTTAATGGATTTCCTAAAGCTTTGAAATACGCTTCCATATACTCTACATTTTGACGCTCTTCAAGTATTTTTCTGAGAATGTCCTGTATGTTTTTTGAAATTTCAGAACTTGGGTCGAGTTGTACATATTTATCAAAATATGCAAAGGCCATATCATCATTTTTAATGGCGTAATAAAGATTGCCTAATTGGACCCAAGACTTACGTTCGGGTTCAGAATTTGGATACTGTGCTTCTATACGCTTGTAATAAGTAATGGCATCGTTATATTGTTCTAAATTTTTGTAATAGGTTTCGGCAATTTCAATAAGTGCAGGTAAATAATATTCACTTTTAGGGTATTGGGTTTCAATTCGTTTTAATAGTTCAATTTTTTTATTGTGATTTTTTAAAACCCCATTACAGATGGCCCATTGATACAAGGCATAAACATTATCTGTAGCATTTAAATAGGACGTTTCGTAAAATTGAGAGGCCATTTTAATGTCTTTATTAAGTAAATAGGTGTCTGCAATACGAAGCAATGCGTCTGCATATTTAAATGCATTGTTGGCATTAAGCGTATAACTGGCGCGTGATTTAGCATCCAAAGATTCCATGAATTTGCGAAATTCAAGATTGGCGGCTTTAATATCGCCGTTTTCATTTCGCTTAAAATAGGCATATCCTAAATGATAATTACATTCGTTGTATACAGCAGTGGATGAGGCTCCCTCTGTTAAAAAAAATCGTTTCCACAGTTCAACGGCGGTTTGATAATCGGCATTTTGATACGCCAGTTCGCCTCTCCAAAACACACTTAATGCAGTTAATTCCGGATTTGCGGGTACCCCTTCAGCCTGTTTAAAAGCCGCATCGGCCTCTGCTGTATTGCCGGTATTCATTAATACACATGCCTTACTATACCAAGCCCGTTGATACAACTCCTTTAAAATCGGGTCTGGTGTTGCAATACGTCCTATATAAGTAATAATACGGTTATAATCTTTAGATTTTTGATACATGCTAAGTAATAAGCGTTCCATTTCATTTGCATGTACGGTATTTGTATAAGTTTTAATATAGGATTTTAAAATATCTTCTGCGTCGTTTTGAAATTGATTCACAAGCATATAGGTTAACTTGGCATGATTATAGCTTGAATTTTCAATAATAATACTGTCATTTGAATAGCGCATGGCCTCTGCAAATGCATGCCGCGCTTTCAAATAGGCCTTCACGTTTACATAGCAATCTGCTAAATGATACACTATATTTGATTTGTACGTTGTGTCTAAATCTGCAGTGTTTAACAAGGATTCCCATTGGTCTATAGCCGCAGGCCATTGTGCAGTTTTATATAACGAAAATGCCAGCATATAGCGTATAGCCGGCGCAAGTGTACCCGCTTCGCTTAAAAAAACAATGGCTTGGTTATAATTTTTTAAATGAAACTGGCTTTGGCCAATAAGACGTTTCAGTTGTTCGGGTGCTTGCACATCATCTGAATCAGATAAAAGTTGTAAGCCGTTTTCTACAACCCGCTCATAATGGCCCTCTGCAAAATCCATTTGTAACATATAATTTTGGATAAGCTGTTTAAATGCAGAAAGCGATTCAACGTGTTTAAACAATTTTCGGGCTAGGCCATAATGGTTTTGAATGTATGCGATGTGCGCATAATAAAAAATGGATGCTTTGGAATAGTCGCTGGAGTCTTGGCGTAGTAAAAAAAAGCCCGATTTAGCATCCTCGTATTTGTTAAGCATTAAATATGCATACGAACGTTTAAATGTAAGCTCGTTTATAAAATTACTATTTACTGTTAAAGGCGGTATGGAATCAAAGTATTGAAGGGCTTTTTCAAACTTTCGTAAATTAAAATAATACCGTCCCAAATCCATAATAGCCCTATAATGCAGTTCAAGCGATGTGGTATATTCTGCAAATTCACGTAATTGCCAGGGACCATCTTTTTGATTTAATTTTAGTGCAGCAAATGCTGTATAGTATTTTGCATACGGTACTTTTTCAGATTCATTACACGACTCTAAATACGATTTAAAAAGATGCTGCGCTGTGGTCCAATCTTCGGCTTTAACCGCTTGCATGGCATTTTCATAGGTTGTACTGCAAAGCCGGTAATACGTATTTATTTGAGCCCATCCATGTACATTGCAGCATAGCCATATTACTCCGTACCAAATAAAGCGTTTGTACATACGTCTTAAAAGTACCCACACAAGCAATACCATCCTAAATAACTGTGTTCAGTTATTAACGCATCTGTGTTAAAACTCAAATGAACTTAAACATATGAGCACTAAATTTGCAAGTAGTTTCGTAGTTCCTGTGAATGCAATAGTTGAATTTCAAGACGCCCGATTTCAAATTGAACATGAAATGATTCTTAATGCTGTAAACTTAAAAATTGAAGCAGGCGCTTTTGTATATTTTTTAGGCTCAACAGGAAGCGGTAAAAGCACCTTGTTAAAATCAATGTATGGTGCGGTATCATTAGCCGGTGGTTTTGGCAGGGTCTGTGGAATGGATTTGGTGGGATTAAAAGCCTCCCAATTGCCATACTTACGACGCCAAGTGGGAATTGTGTTTCAAGACTTTAAATTGTGGTATAATCAAAGCTGCGGGGCAAATATTGATTTTGTATTACGTGCCACCACATCATTTGAAAAAATTGAACGCCAAAAGCGTATACAAGAAGTACTGGAGCGGGTTGGACTTTGGAATAAACGTGATGAAAAACCCAGTAGGCTCTCGGGGGGTGAGCAACAATGCCTCTGTGTGGCACGCGCAATAGTAAATCAACCTAAACTTATTATTGCGGATGAAGCCACCGGTAACTTAGATCCTGTGTCATCCGAAGCAATTTTAAAATTGCTGCGCGAACTTAATGAAAGTGGAACCACCGTAGTATTTGCAACACATGATATGATACTATACAACAAATTTCCTGCACGTACATATGAATTTTCCAATGGTACATGCCATGAAATTTAAATCTGTAAATGTGTAAAATTTAGTATTTTTATATTATGCATTATTCGTTGCTTAAATGTTTTTTAGTTATAGTGCTTTTGGTAAATGCAAAAATTTTTGCCCAAGCATCATGTCTAAAAAGTTACCGTACACAGATTACAGAAAAAGGAACTACCGAAGTTAAAAACGGAACGCATGAACACGTTGTAATCCAATTTGATAAACAAAATTTATGTGGTATTGGAACTGTTGAAGTGCAAAATGGAGTGGTTGCGCAAATTCAATGGATAGATGATACTGGTGTACTACAAGCAATTAAACCCAGTGCTACCCCTGTTGCAATACAAAAAGCCGAAGTGCATATTTACAGCTCAGATGGGCAGGCGCTGACGCTTATATTTACCGATTCCATAAACCCTTGAGTGGTTCACTTTTAATAAACTTTAATCAATCTACATTTTCTGATGCATGGTATAATGCCGTTTTAAAATTTTGCAAGGTTCATAATATTGTTATAAACGACGCTGTTAACCTTTTGCATTCTGAATTTGAATTGCTTGATTTTTATGCCGGCCCAAGTATTAACATTCCTAAATCTTGGGCTACAGATGCCATTGCAATTACAAAACTATTTGAAAGCGGCTATGTAGGGGTTTGTTTACATGATATTCCAAAATCCATTTATAAATTACCTCGTAATTGTAAACTGTATTGCGCCTGTGCAACTGCCAAAATACAATTGCAACAGTGGCGTCCCGATTATCAGTTTATAGATCTGCATATTAAAGACATAGACTGGAATACCACAACTGCTGTATGTAGTATTAACGAACTTGATAGGGTGCCTGAAACATTAAACCGGTTTGATATTTCTAAAGAGGAGCTTATTCCTAATGAAAATCAAGGTTTAGCAATGGTGTATTATAAAAAGGCCCGAACTGAAACCTTTCAGGCATTTTCAGAGTTAATGGATTTGCAATTGTATGGTATTTTTAAACACAATTTAAATATTCGTAGTGTGTTTAATACACCTCCCTTATTGGTGTATACAGCTGCCTACGTAGAAGACGCATACCGATGGATGTTTACAAGCTATGTTTTATTTGCTCATAAAGCACATCTACCTTATGTGTTATGTATTGAAAAAGGTCGCGTACTACATACAGTATTAGATGCCATAGAAAAAATTGCTGCACGTCAATTTCCACAAACCGTATTTATTAGCCGCGCCATACATGAACACGGTTTGTTAATGCAATTATGCAATAAACTACAAATTTCGGTAAGGGCACAGTCATTGTCTGAATATCGCCCCATTACTATAACCCAATGGCCCGAAACCGATTGGGTGTTTTTTACTTCTAAAATGCTTTTAGAATTTTATTTTAATGCCCATCCGCCATATCAAAAAGTACGTTATGCATGCTGGGGGGCTGCACTTGCAAAGCAATTGCGAGAAATGGGGTTAAAAGCAGAATTTATTGGTGCCAGCGAATCGGCTATTACTTTAGCAAAACAATTTCAATTGGTTTTAGGCAAGGGCCGTGTAGTAATTCCGGGTATAAAAAATGGCCCTCAGGGCATTCAATCCATTTTAAAACGTAATGCGCAGGTGCATGTAGTAGATATTTGTATTGCAAACAAAACCTCCGAAATTTCAAAAATGACGTTTGATAAAGCCCTGCTTACCTCTGCCCAACAGGCACAAGCTTTTTTACATGCTAAGTGTACTGCAAAACATTTTATAGTTAATAATGAAGCCACAGCCAATGTATTAAAGTCTAAAGGCATTACATCGGTTCGTGAATGGCCGCGTTTTGACGAATATGGGTTATGGCAAGCCATACCAATATTTTAATTAGCAAGGCATTTGCTTAAATTATATTTAACCATTTCCTAGGTTTTGTTTTTTGTTGAGTTTTTTTGGTGATGTTTTTTTGTGGAATTATTTTTTTTATTGAACTATTTTTTGGTGGAATTATTTTATGGGCGATGCCTACTGATTAGAATTTTTTATTTGGATAATTAGAAGTATTTGGGCGATGCCTTCGGCCCGGGATTTTGTTGTTTGAATTATTTTAAAGGCGATGTCTTTATTGTTAAAATTATTAGGGCGCGTCCCTACGGGTCGGGCTTCTACGGATTACGCTACGCTTCAGAACATCCTGCGGATGGTTCCCCTTCGGGTCCTACGAATCCCTCGCGTATTTCACAAAATTGTAACGTTTTTAAATTGGCATCGATGGTTTTAATTTTTCATAAAAATAAAAAGCCTTAGCCGGCTGTAGGGGCGTAGCGTTCTTTTAACCGCAGGTTAAAAAACCAAACCTGTGAAGCCCGAAAGACGGCGACCGTATAGCGGTAAGGCCCAAATAAAATAAATACAAAATAATTAAAGCGATGCCTTCGGCCCGGGCCTCGTGTTACAATATAATGCGTTTAAGCTTGAAGAGCCACATACTCTTGCCAAACAAAATCCATTAGCTCTTGCATATAGCTTGCAGTAAATTCAAACCGAATACCCGCAGCTTTATAAAGTTCAGGAAGGCTTTGCGTATACCCTAAAGAAAGTGCTGTTTTATAAGCGGTAATGGTTTGTTTAGGGTTTTGTTTATAATTACGCCACAGCGCAATTGCACCCATTTGAGCAATGCCATATTCTATATAATAAAATGGAACCTCAAAAATATGTAGCTGCGCTTGCCATTTACGAGCTAAATCATTTTGATGATTAGAGTAATCTACTTCGGTATTTCCAAAACGATTCATAAGATTGAGCCAAAGTTCAGATCTAAATGCATGATCATGTGTTGGATGCTCATAAAGTGCATGCTGAAAGGCATCAATAGCGGCTATCCAAGGCAAGGTATCCAGTACCCCTTCCAGTTGTTGTGATTTGGCGCGTTTTAAATCTGTAGCCGAATTAAAAAATACCGACCAATGTTCCATGCTAATTAATTCCATTCCCATACTTGCCAATTCGGCAATTTCGGATGGCGGCGATTGATAGGCCATTTTATTTAAATCCTTATATAAAAATGAATGTAGGGCGTGTCCACCTTCATGTACCATGGTTACCAAATCGCGGTGCAATCCAACTGCATTCATAAAAATAAAAGGTACCTTACTTTCATATAAAGGATATTGATATCCGCCGGGTGCTTTGCCTATGCGACTTTCCAAATCAAGCCTGCCCATAGATTTCATTGTGCCAAGGCATTCGCCAAAAAAAGGATCAATGGCATTAAAACAAGCAATTGTTTTATCTAATAAAGCCGATCCGTCTTTAAATGGTTTTAAAGGTGGTAATCCGTCAATATCTACGGAAACGTCCCATGGCATATATGCTGTGGATTTCATTTTTTGACGTCTCAGATGTTCCTTTTTTCGATATAGTGGAACCGCCACCTGTTCAATTGCAGCATGAAATGTAAAACAATCGGTAACAGTATAATCAAAGCGGTTTAAAGCCCGGTGTTTATAATCCCGGTAATTTAAACATCCCGCATTTACAGCCATTTGATGACGCAAATCAATCATTTTGCTGAGTGTTTGATTAAAAAATTCCTCGTCTTCTGCGCGACGCTTTTGTATTAATTCGTATACCGATTTGCGAATTTCAGAATTGTTGTCTTTTAAAAAAACGGATGCTTGTTGTAGGGTTAATGTTTTGGAATTATACTGTACCGTTTGTGCGCCACAGCGCGTGCTATATGCTTGTTCTAAATCTTGTAATGCCGTTTGTAAAGCAATATTTTCAGGCCTAAAAAGTTGTAATTCTGTTTCTATTTGTTTACGTAACAACGCAAATCCCGCTTCATTAAATGTTTCGGCATAACCAGAATGGTACATTTTTTGGTTTAACGCATTTGTTGCCTCCGTTAATGAAGGTTGTATATATTGAATAAAATCCAAATAGGATTTTTTATGTTCTTCATGTGTTGTATCACAGGTCATGTGTATATAGCGCCAAGCCAAATCTTCACTGGTAACAACGCATAATTCATTCCAGCGCTTTAACCATGCTTCAAAGTCTGCTTCACTGGTAATAGATGCGCTTAAAAGTGCATTTACATAAGGCTCTAAATCTGTCCATTGATTTATTTTTAAATCAGGTTTTATAAATATTCGGCTCATACAATAAAGGTAAATAATATCATTAGCCGGCTAAATTTTAAATTACATTTGAGGTAAAATGCATCAGGTTAAATTTTCACAAATCGGTTGGAACATTTTAAATGCGAAATTAAAAACACCCACTGGCGCAGTTTGGCTGATATATGATGGTGGGCTTCCCAAGCATATGTTGCAATATGCCTATGCGCAATGTGCTAAACTAAAATCTGCGCATCATTTGGCTATTGAAACGGTTGAATTAAAAAAAACAATATCTGAATCGCAAAAAATTTGGCGCCTGTGGTTGGCAAATGGCGTTCAGCGGGATGCATGTATTATTGTTATGGGCGGGGGCGCACTAACAGATTTTATTGGTTTTACTGCAGCGCTCTATAAACGAGGTATACCATGCATTTATATACCAACCACCCTGGTGGGTATGGTTGATGCTGCCATTGGTGGTAAAACAGCTGTTAATTTTTGTGGTATCAAAAATAGCATCGGCGTGTTGGCGCCACCAAAAGTGGTTGTAATAGATCTGTTTTTTTTAAAAAGTTTGCCTAAAAATCACTACCATCAAGGCTGGGTAGAGCTTTGCAAAACAGCCTTAATTCATTCCGAACAACTCTGGAAAACCACCTTACGCATTGGACAGCCTACTCCAAATTTAATACAACGCATAATTCGCTGTAAACTTTTACTTACAAGTATAGACCCTAACGATACTGGTCCCCGACAACATTTAAATTATGGGCATACTATAGGTCATGCGCTTGAGGCCTGGTCGCATCAACATAAAAAACCTATTGCCCATGGCGCCGCTGTGTGCTGGGGCATTCTTGTTGAAAATGAAATTGCAGTACGTCTTAAATTATTAAGCCCTAAGCATCAAACACAAATTTCAAATGCATTAATGCCCTATGCGCCAAAACTTTCTAGGCCATTACCAAAAGCCGAATCGCTTCTAAAATTTTTACGCCACGATAAAAAAAACGCCGCTCAACATATACGAATGACCTTAATTAAAGCGCCCGGTAAACCGCTTACGGGATACCCGGTTTCAGAAAAACTCATAACAGATGTTTTAAAACAGGTATGTCATGCTTTACGTTAGCTCTGGTAAAAATCTTGTTGAAGCAACGCTTAATTTACCAAAATCAAAAAGTGAGGCAAATCGCTTTCTTATTTTAGATTTTTTATACCGTTGCGGTTTACCCCCAAACTTGGGAGAAGCCCGAGATACAAGTATTCTTAAACGTGCCATTACACAAGCAAAAACTACAGGCATTGTTAATGTAGAAGATGCCGGTACAGCTATGCGTTTTTTAACTGCTGCCCTGGCTGTTAGTCCCGGTCAATACCAAGTTTTTGGAACGGCGCGCATGCATGAACGCCCCTTACTGCCTTTAATAACTGCGCTGCGCGAATTAGGAGCCGATATACGTTGCATTACACAGGAGGGATTTGCGCCTTTACACATTACAGGAAAATTACTTTCGGCTACTAAAGTTAACATTAATGGTAGTATAAGTAGTCAGTTTATTAGTGCGTTGATGATGATTGGGCCCTTACTTCATAATCCTTTTTACATTAATACAAACGGACCACTGGTATCACGGCCTTATATGTTACAAACTGCTAAGGTTATGCAATACATCGGATGTCAGGTAGATGTAGGTGCTAATCAATTGATAATTTCTGGAAGTCCAAAACCCCAAGCCGAGCAGCATCAAATTGAGCCCGACTGGAGTAGTTTAGCTTATTGGTATTGCATAATAGCGCTTAGTGAAAAACCTTTAGAAATACGGTTTAATGATTTTAAAACAGGCAGTGTTCAGGCCGATGCCATTTGTGAAAGCCTTTTTTCGCAGCTTGGAGTACAAACGGTATACCATCATGAGGGCCTTACTTTAAAATCACAAGCCCTTAAGTCGGATTATTTTAGTTGGAATTGTACCGATTGTCCGGATCTGGTGCCTGCTCTGATATGCTGTTGTGCCGCTTTGGGCATACCGGCAAAACTAAGTGGTATTGCGCATTTAGCATACAAGGAAAGTAACCGCATAGCCTGCCTCAAACGTGAGCTAAGCCGTCAGGGCTGCCAAATACATTACGAAGCTGACACGCTGTTTTTAGCCCATTCTCAAATACAACCTTCTTGTATCACTATTAACAGCTACCAAGATCACCGGCTTATTTTGTGTTTTATGCCCTGGCTAATTCGTGGATGGCATTTTGAGATTCCTGACCCTGAAACTGTTAATAAATCATACCCGCAGTTTTGGTCGCATCTTAAAACAGTTGGTTTTAATGTACTTTTGTCATAACGCATGCATTCAAATTCTAAATCTTCCGATGGGGAAATGAGTTTTTTACAACATCTTGATGTTTTAAGAAAGCATTTGTTTAGGAGCGCATTAGTTATTGCGGTATTTGGAATAGTAGCATTTAGCTTTAACAATATTTTATTTGATGTTATTTTATTTGGCCCCCTACGGCCCGATTTTAAAACCTATACCCTGTTTTGCAAACTCAGCCATGCGCTTAACATGGGAAACACCATGTGCTTCAATATCAAGGTACAGCATTTACAAACACTTTCGGTGTCCGAACAGTTTTTTAATCACATGTGGATTGCCTTTGTTGCGGGACTAATAATAGGATTTCCATTTTTACTATGGGAGCTTTGGCGATTTGTTAAACCGGCTTTACGCGACAAAGAAATTGGACCGGTTCGTGGTTTTATTGTTATTGCTTCTGTGTTATTTATAATAGGTATACTTTTTGGATACTATATTTTATTTCCATTGAGTTATAATTTTTTAGCACAGTATGCCTTATCCGATTCGGGTATAGTAGAAACGCATAATACACTTGACAATTATATATCCATGATTTCTACCATGACGCTGGTTGCCGGACTTATTTTTGAAATGCCCGTTTTGGTATACTTTTTATCACGCATGACACTCCTTACACCTGCATTTATGCGTAAATATCGTAAACATGCGGTAGTTGTAATTTTAATAATTGCTGCCGTAATAACGCCCAGTCCGGATGTAACATCGCAAATGATTGTTGCCATACCCATGTATTTGCTTTATGAAATCAGTGTTTTTGTTTCGGCCTGGACTATAAAATCTAAAAAGCTATGACCCCTGATGAATTTAATACCTATAGAGAAGCCATGAACGCGCGGCTTATGGCGCAGGACAATTTGGTTTTAAAACGTTTATTTAGTCTTGATTCACAAACCTATTCTGAAGGTGCATTACCGGTAAAAACAAAAGAGTTATTGGGTTTGGTAAGTAGTATGGTGTTGCGATGTGATGATTGCGTGCGCTATCATTTATTGCGTTGTAAAGAATGCGGCCTTAATACCCAAGAGCTGATGGAATGTTTTGCTGTTGCCAATATCGTTGGTGGCACCATTGTAATTCCTCACACCCGCCGGGCACTTGAGTTTTGGGAACAATTACATTAAAAATAAAATGCGTTTTTCATTTTTACTTTGGCTTATAACACAATTAACGTTTGTAAGTGCACAAAACGTTTTTGAAATAGATTTAAACCGCTATCGTAACGATGCGCTTGAGCTGCAGTATACACCTTATGCAGTACCGCCATCCGACACCCTTGTTTTTTCATTTCCTGCCACCGTACCGGGCACTTATGATACGCAAGATTACGGCAGGTTTGTTACAAGATTAACAGCATTAGATGCCTTACAACGGCCCTTACCTGTTAAACGAAAAGGTGTAAACCGATGGTATATTTTTAAAGCCCGAAATTTACATCATATAACATACTGTGTTGAAGATGTAATAGATAAACCGGTTCGAAAACATCCTATTTTTCAGCCTGCAGCAACAGCCTTTGATTCAAATGTATTTTTATTTAATGGCGGTGGTGTGTTTGGCTATATTGAAGGCGCCGAAAGCCAGCAGGTAAGTGTGCGCGTTAAAAAACCCAAGCGATTATATGGCCTTACAGCTCTTGATACAAAATTAGAAAATGATTCCTTACAGGTATTTAGGGCAGCTTCCTACCATCAACTTATCGATTGTCCTGTATTGTTTACGAAACCCGACACGGTTTGTTTTAAAGTGAATCAAACTGATGTTACACTTTCGGTATTTGACGTACAGGGCACGTCGCGCGCACGTAACATGTACAATGCATTAAAGCGTGATATGAATGCTGTTGCCAAAGTGCTTCCTGTATTACCTGTTAAAGCATATACATTTATAATATATGTTGATGATTTAAGGCCTTTAGGTGCTGTGCTTAATGGTAATTCCATGTCATTTTTTAAAAAAATACAACTGGCCTTACAATTTCGCAACCTGGGACTTGGTGCTTTGGAACACGGGCAATCTTCCGTATATTATTTAGGAGATTTTGGTTCGGAAATTACACTGCGTGATTTACAGCTCGAATCACAACTTAGCAGTGCTGCCATTCATGAATTTATGCACATTATTACTCCCCTTGGTTTACATTCTGAATGTATTGGAAATTTTAATTACCAAAATCCTGTCATGAGCAAACACCTTTGGTTATATGAAGGGGTAACGGAATATTTTGCCCATTATATAAAATATAAAGGCGGTGTATATACTGAAAATGAATTTTTAAAAGTTATGCAAGAAAAGCTGCGTGTGGGGGCAACGTTTCCAATAAACACCATGGCGTTTACAGAAATGAGTGCCCACGTTTTAGAATCTAAATACCAAAAGTATTATACCCAGGTTTATGAACGCGGGGCCGCACTGGCCTTTTTGCTTGATGCCGAAATTCAACGCTTAACACAAAATAAAAAGCGTTTACTAGATGTTGTATTACAATTACATGCACAATATGGTCCCGCACATTCGTTTTCAGAAGATTCGTGTTTTGAAATGTTTACTCGTGCAGTTCATCCCGAATTAAAAGTTTTTTTTGATACCTATATAAACGGTAAAACAGCCTGGGAGCCAAATAAACAGTTACATGCATTGCATTTGCATTTTCATGATTCGCTTCGTGTGCTTACCAGGTTAAATCCTTTAAACGAACGCCATAATGATATAAAAGTAAAACGAAATGCCACTGGCACCATGGCAGAAATAATTAAAACGGGACCTCAAGAATGGGCAGGATTTATGCCGGGCGACAAAATTAATTATATAGAATTTTCAGAAAATTTTGCAGCTCACAAAAACACCGACGATGTATTTTCGGTATCCCTTAATCGTAAGGGTAAAAAAATAATGCTGCAAATAACCCCTAAAACCGGGCTTGTTCTTGAAAACAGCGTATTGCAAAAACAAGAAGGTAAGTCATTTTTACTTAATTAATGTTTTATTATGGCCATATCAAAAGGGGTTTAATTATTTCGGGTTGTGATACTTTAATGATGTAAATTGTAACTTCGCTTAACATATGATTACAGATAAAATTTTAGTAATTGGTGCAGGTGGGCAAATTGGACTTGAGCTTATTCATGCCCTCGCAGCAGATTATGGCTACGAAAATGTAGTTCCCGCTGATATTAGAGATGTACCGGGATTTAAAAATTTTACTTCAGCCACCTTTAATGCGCTTGATGCAAAAGCCTTGTTTGAAACTGTAACATCACATGGTATTACGCAAATTTATCACCTTGCAGCATTATTATCTGCTACCGGCGAACAACAACCCGAATTGGCCTGGAAGTTAAATATGGAAAGCCTGTTTCATGTTTTAAATCTTGCCAAAGAGGGTCATATTAAAAAAGTATACTGGCCCAGCTCTATCGCAGTATTTGGTCCAACTACACCCCGGCACCTTACTCCTCAGTATACCGTAATGGAACCCTCAACAATTTACGGAATAAGCAAGCAAGCCGGAGAGCGTTGGTGTGCCTGGTATCATAATAAATTTAACGTGGATGTGCGCAGTTTAAGATACCCGGGTTTAATTGGCTGGAAAACACCTCCGGGTGGCGGCACCACAGACTATGCCGTTCATATTTTTCATGAAGCATTAAAGCATAAGCAATATACCTGTTTTTTAAAGTCTGATACCGCCTTACCTATGATGCATATGGATGATGCCATTCGGGCCACACGAATGATTATGGAAGCCCCTGCTTCATCTGTAAAAATAAGAGGCAGCTATAACGTTTCGGCAATGAGTTTTACACCAGCTGAATTAGCAAATATTATCACCACTTTAATTCCCGAATTTGAAATTTCCTATGCTCCCGACTTTCGACAAGCTATTGCCGACTCATGGCCAGCAAGTATTGATGATACCGAAGCGCGTAGTCACTGGGGGTGGAAGCCTTCATTTGATGTAAAAGGCTTGTGTCAGGATATGCTGAAACATTTAAAGCCCAACTACTAAATAGTTGTATTCTCAAAAAAAGATTTGATATTGAAAGGTTAAGCATCCCTTTCGTTCACCCGAATAAAGTGTTGAGGTGTTGATACTACCATAATAGGTGGGTCGGTTTTGATACTCTAATGACCATTTTGACTGATGGCCATTTAAAAATCCACTTAAACCAATATTAAAAATAATCATGGGCGAATTTAATAATGCCTCGTATCGTGCTATTTGAGTACTAAAATATGGCATAAGTTGTCCCCATACATTTTGATTTTTTGGCAATAGCCATCCCCATTGTGAATAGAACACAACTCCCGTTCCAAACATGGGAAACGCATTGCCATACGAATTTGCAGGAAATACTTTTGATGGTATTGTAGCAAAGCCGCTTGCCGGATTCATAATACCATTAAAGCGCAAATAATTTTTGCCATAATTAGTTGCGTATATACCGTTCATAATATGTATAGCATCTTGTTTTTCAGCATGAATTGGAATTTCCAAAACCTGTTCAAATCCCACATGCAGCATGTCGTTAAATACTGTATCATTTTTATCCATATGCACCGTAGCAGATGATTGATATACAATGCCTGCAGCAACTGACGAAATCTGTTTTTTACCTAAAAAAGTTCCTGTCATATAGGGTGTAAGGTGAGGTTCTGATTCTAAAAAATTATATGCCACATATGCGCCGTATTGATTGTTAATGCCCGGACTATTTGGTAAAGGATTGCCATATTTGTCTATAAATAGATTTGGATTTACAAACTGCGCAGAACTGGTTATAGCTGTAGGCGGTGGTGTTCCGTTAGAGGAAACCGGAAATGGGTTAGACAAATATATGCGGTAATCCCATTTTTTAATTTGCCCACGCGCATACAGAGCCAAGCGTCTGTCAAATTCATCAATTTGATCTACACTATATTGTAAAAAAACAGGAACATCTAACGTCATAATACTTGATACGGAGGGTTGTGAAAATCGAGATAAACCATTCATGATGGTTAAACCGCCTCCAATTTTTAAGGCGTTAGAACTTCCGCATCTATATTCACAAACCGCATCATGAAAAAAAGCCGCAAATTTTCTGTTTGTTGAATTGTATGGCGCATTAGACAAGTTAGAGGCATACAGGCTATTAAAATTATTCTCGCCAAACTGAAAGTAAATACTTGCATGATCTGTAATTTGTCCATACAATTGCAGGCGTGTGCGTCGCAATCCAATATCTACAGCTTCTGAAACCTGCTTGCCAAAACGTATACTTCCGGGATTATTTTCATTAAATCGCATCCAAACTTGATTTAAAATATTTACCTGAATAAAATGTGTGCCCTCGGAATTAAGATTGTAGCGAATGTTCTTTTTTTCGCTATTAAAATCAAGGCTATCATGCCATTTACGGTGTTGTGAAAAACAATATTTATTGGTGAATAATACAATACCAAAAGCTAGGGCTAAAGCAGATTTAAATTTCATAGTAGGGGGAGTTACAAAGATGCCACATGTTAAAACAATATCATGGGCACTATAAAATTAATAATAAATGCAGTAATTCCTTAAACAAGTTTTTAAAAAAGTTTGTTAAAAGGAATATGACGGATCCGTTCCCTGACATACAAAAAATAATTGATGGCTTTATTCCGGCTAAATATACACAAACCCGAAATTTTGAAAATGGTTCTTGCACAGCATTATCGACCTTTGTATCTCGGGGAATCATAAGTACTTCATGGATTTTTAATGCCATTCAGGCCCGAGGGCATGCTTTAAAAGACTGTTTGGGTATTTTACAACAACTTACCTGGCGCGATTATTTTCAGCGGCTTCTGCAAAATAATCCAGACTTGCATCAAAAAGCAATGTATGCTGAGCCCAAAGGTTTTTCGCGGGCAGGGCTACCCGCGGCTCTAATCAATGGCAAAACACAAATTACAGCCATTGACCGCGCCATTCATAATTTATATCAACAGGGGCATATACACAATCATTTACGGTTGTACATCGCTTCATGCATGTGCAATATAGCTAAATCAAAATGGCAAGATGGAGCACGGTGGATGTATTACTATTTAAAGGATGCCGATATAGCATCAAATTTTGCCTCTTGGCAGTGGGTTAGCGGAGCATCGCGTGAAAAAAAATATTTCGCCAATCAAAGTAATATAAACATGTTTTGCTTTACGCAAGATCATAAAACGTTTTTAGATTTTCCCATAGAACAATTTCCGCTACAACACATCCCCAAAAACCTTGATTCGTTGTGTTTTCCTGAGTACCCATTGCATATGCCACAATTCAGGCCACTGCAGTTATGTGTCGACGTACCAATTTGTATTTATACGCCCTATAACCTTGATCCGCAGTGGAGGCAAGAACAAGCCTATAATCGTATTTTATTTTTTGATTACGAATTGTTACAACGCTTTCCCATGTCATTGCAAAGTCTTGAATTTATAATATCTCAGGCTTTAAAAATAAATGCAATGCAGTTTTTTTATGGTACAGCTGCTCAGCTCCAACAATACATTTCAAATTTTATATACTATCAAAAAGAACATCCTATTTTTAATATTACTGGGGCGCGAACCGATTCCCGAGATTGGTTATTTCCCGAAGTAGCGGAGGTTAAAGGATCCTTTTTTAAATACTGGAATACTGCGCTTCGTAAATATAAGCTGTAGTGCGATTCACAAAGTCCTGTTTAATTTTTATTATTTCAACCCATGAAATAATCATTTTATAGGGTACATTTAATTATGGCTAATAAATCCAAACGCTTATACTTAAATACAACCACTTTAGATTCCGTGACTGTAATCGGGCTCTGGTACAATTCAAGCGTTTATAAATTGATTTCAGAATTAAAAACACATTTTAATGTGCACTGGGCATTAGATCATAACCCGCGCTTTTTTCAAAATGAATGGCAATTTGCCAGTTACAGTTATTATACGGCATACGATACGGTGCTGCAAATTGAATACGGGCTAATTTCAAATTCAGCCAATTATGAAGCGCCCGAGTTGGGTGAAGGTTTATTTTTAGATTTAGCTGTTGAAAAACGTCCGTATTTATTTGCCGAATTACGGGAATGGACGCATTTTTTATTACTTAAGGGCCTCCCCAACGAGTCTGACGCTATAACTATTGCTTTTGATCTGCAACATCGTGCTGACATCCAGTCGGCACAGTGGATTAAAACACTCTCCGAACAGGATAAAGAATTTTTTCAATTTTAATGGTTTAAAAGTTTCATTCGGTACCTTTACGGCATGAATGACGTATCCGCGCGTATTCAGCACTTACGTGAAGATTTTTCAAAAGCTGTACTTACAGAAAATGCAGCAGGTACAGAACCCTTTGTTTTTTTTGAACGTTGGATGAATGAAGCTTTAGATGCTCAGGTTTTAGAACCGCAGGCTATGGCCCTAAGTACAGCGGCTCCGGGAGGCCGTATTGCCTCTCGGATGGTATATTTACGATTTGCTCATAACCATAATTTTAGTTTTTACGGAAATTACAATTCATTAAAAGGGCAGCACTTAAATGCCCATCCCCATGCCGCGCTTTTATTTTTTTGGCCCGAATTGCAACGCCAAATCCGTATTGAAGGTCAGGTAAATCAAATGCCTACTGAGCAAAGTGCCAAGTATTTTAATGAACGTCCCCGTGGTTCTCAAATTGGAGCTTGGGCATCCGATCAAAGCCAAAAACTAAACGACCGCAAACAATTGGAAAATACCGAACAGATATATCTTGAGCGCTTTAAAAATCAAGATGTTCCGTGTCCCCCATTTTGGGGCGGTTGGACATTGTCCGCATGCTATTATGAATTTTGGCAGGGCCGTCCCAGCCGATTACATGACCGCATTGCATTTGAATTACACAACCAGCAATGGCTTAAAAATCGACTTTCTCCTTGATAAATAATGACATCTAAAGACAAAAAAATACAGGCCTTTAATGTAAATGGTATTGGCCTGCGTTCAGACGGCATATTTGGACTTCCGTTTTCTGCTGAAGAATCTGAAACGGTTATTGTACCTGTACCTTGGGATGTTACAGTAAGCTATGGCGCCGGTACAGCTCAGGGGCCAGAGGCTATACGTAACGCAAGCTATCAAGTTGACCTCTTTGATTCTGAAGTTCCTGATGCCTGGAAAAAAGGCATTGCCATGGTAGATCCTCCTGAAACAGATTTTTCTAAAGTTCCGGAACTTCGCGCCAATGCCGAATATATCATTTCAGCGCTTGAAGGCGGTATGTCAACGGATGCCCCTGCTCTAAAATCGTATTATGACCCTATTGCGGCAGCTTGTGTACATTTAAATCAAAGCGTACAAAACACTTGTAATTATTGGTTAAACAAAGGTAAACGTGTAGTTCTTTTGGGAGGCGATCATTCTACACCCTTAGGCTATTTGCAGGCATTGGCAAAACGGCATGCCACGTTTGGAATATTGCAAATTGATGCGCATGCAGATTTACGCAAGGCCTATGAAGGATTTACATATTCACATGCCTCCATAATGTATAACGCTTTGCAGTTACCTGCTGTTTCACGTTTAGTTCAAGTGGGTATTCGTGATTATTGTGAAGAAGAGGCACATCGTATTAATGAAAGCAACGGCCGCATTATCACTTTTTTTGATGCGGCAATAAAGCGTAAGCAGTTTAATGGCGAAACCTGGCACCGCATTTGCGAACAAATCATTAATGCGCTTCCCCCAAACGTATATATTAGTTTTGACATCGATGGTCTTGATCCTAAATTATGTCCTCATACCGGCACGCCGGTAGCCGGTGGATTTGAAACGGCAGAGGTTTTATATTTAATTGAAATGCTTGCAAAAAGCGGAAAACAAGTCATCGGCTTTGACTTAAATGAAGTGGCTCCCGGTCCTAACAACGACTGGGATGCAAACGTGGCAGCACGCGTATTATACCGCATGTGTAATCTCTTGGCATGACCATAAAACCTTACATAGCCCTAATTATTTTATTTTACAGCCTTACTAATGCCGTTGTTAAATCACAATCTGCACCGGTAGAATTAAGCGTGTCTTTATTTACAGATTTTGAAAAGATTATTCCGCTGCGGTGGCAGTGGCAGGCGCATCCTCCCGAACTTATTTTATATAATGCTGAAGAGCGTATATCATGTACCTCCATTCAAAAAAAAGATGACACCTTGTATGTTGAAATTCCCGTGTTTCAAACTGAGCTCAGATTGTTTCAGGGCGATTCGCTTTGGAAAGGCTATTGGCGCAATTTATACCGAATGCCCGTTCAGCATATGCGTGTAGAAGCGCGGCTTAAAACCAAAAACTTTAATGCTGATACTGCATTGGCAAATCAAATACAAGGCGATTGGGAATTACAATTTGATGACAGTACCCGTGGTATAGCGCGTATTTTTTGGAATTGTAAAACGCAGCAATTAACGGGAACTCTTTTAACAGAAACTGGTGATTACCGTTATTTACAAGGACACATAACACCCTCCAAGCTATTGCAACTTTCTGCTTTTGACGGATTACATGCGTTTTTATTTGAAGCCTATATCAATACCTGTAATCCCCTGTCTAAAACACATCTTAATGGATGGTTTTATAGCGGACCGCATTTTTCTCAGCTCTGGACGGCAGCACGTAACCCAAAATTTAAATTGCGTAATCCAGAAACATTAACAAAATCCAAAACGTCTGAACCTATACATTTTACTTTTACAGACTTAAATGGTAAGCCCTGCAGTATTGATGATGAACTTTTTAAAAACAAAGTGGTTATATTACAGTTAATGGGCAGTTGGTGCCCAAATTGTATGGATGAAAGCCGCTATTTTGCTGACTTATATAAACGTTTTGCGTCGTCCGGACTTGAAATTATTGCTTTGGCATTTGAAAAAAGTTCTAATTTTGAAATTGCGCAAAAGAGTTTACTTAAACTTCGTCAGGATTTACGCTTACCCTATACCCTTTTATATGCCGGATCCAGTCAAAAAACAGAAGCCTCTAAACAATTACCTTTTATATCCGGATTAATGGCTTACCCTACAACATTGTTTTTAAATCGCAACCATCAAATTGTTGCCACACATACCGGATTTTCTGGACCGGCTACAGGTAACTCATATCTTGAATACTGCAAACGCACAGAATTACGAATTAAATCATTACTAAAATAATGTTTACAGGGATTATTGAAGCGCAAGCCCAAGTGAAAGCCATTGAAAAACATGAACGTAACTTGCGGTTTTGGATGGCATGTCCGTTTCTTTCCGAAATACGCGTTGATCAAAGCCTTGCGCATAATGGCGTTTGCTTAACTGTTGAAGCTTTAAGATCTGATGCCTATGCGGTTACGGTTATTGATGAAACGTTGCGCAGAACACATATTGCCGATTGGAAACCTGGACAGTTTATTAATTTAGAACGTGCCATGTCTGCCTCTGGACGTTTTGACGGACATATGGTACAGGGTCATGTAGATACGGTTGGAATTTGCACCAATATTAAAAATCTGCAAGGCAGCTGGGAATTTTCATTTCGTTTTAAACCAGCTGAACAATTTATAATTATTGAGAAAGGTAGTATTTGTGTGAACGGCGTCAGTTTAACTGTAGTTAAATGCAGTGAAGAAAATTTTCACGTTCATGTAATACCCTATACCTTTGAACATACCAATTTTAAATTTTTTAAAGTTGGTGAGCGCGTCAATTTAGAATTTGATTTAATTGCCAAATACATAAAACGCCTCATGCCCAAAGCAGATGAAACTTAAAGTTCTAATTGCAATTGTCGGTATTCATTAAGTGCATTGCGGTATACTTCAATTGTGCGTAAGCGCGCCGCGGCATGGTCTACTATTGGTTTTGGATATGATCCCGTTTCAAATTCTGGAACCCATTTACGTATATACTCAAATTTAGGATCAAACTTTTGTTGCTGACTGTTAGGATTAAAAACTCTAAAATATGGTGCTGCGTCACAACCGGTTCCGGCCGCCCATTGCCAGCCACCATTATTGGCGCTTAAATCAAAATCGTTTAACTGTTCTGCAAAATAAGCCTCCCCCCAGCGCCAATCAATTAATAAATCTTTTACTAAAAAAGAGCTTACAATCATACGCACACGATTATGCATAAAGCCCGTTTGATTTAATTCGCGCATACCTGCGTCCACAATTGGAAATCCGGTTTTTCCCATGCACCACAATTCAAATGCATGTTCATCATGCCGCCATGGTATATTTCGGTATGCAGGCTTAAAAGGACCTTCTACCACATACGGAAAATGCCATAAAATCATCATGTAAAAATCGCGCCAAATAAGTTCGTTTACCCAAGCTGCACTATGTGGTAAGGCATGTGCTAATGCGGCGCGAATACTTATACAACCAAATCGCAGGGCCATGCTTATACGGCTGGTACCATGTATTGCGGGCAAATCCCGCTGTTTGGCATAGGCTGTTAAAAGTTGTTGTGAAGGTAATGCAATGCCCTTTACATCCACATGGCAAGAAATAAAGCCCATGTCCTCTAACTTAGGCCAATGTGTATCTCCTTTTGAAATACGATTTAAAAACGGCTTTGTATCGTATTGCTGATAGGCTTGTTGTGTTAATCGCTTATGCCAGCTTTTACTATAGGGTGTAAAAACCGTGTACGGCGTTCCGTCGGGTTTTACTATTTCATGTTTTTCAAAAATACACTGGTCTTTATGGCTGTAAAATGCAACGCCATTTTCAGACAATACGGCTTGTACGGTTGCATCACGCTTACGCGCATAGGGCTCATAATCGTGATTGGTATAAACCGCTTTAATAAAATTGGATTTACAAAATTGTACTATTATATCTTCGGGGGTTCCATAAAATACATGCAATTGCGCATTATACGCCAGCAGTTGATTTTGTATTTTTTTTAGTGCCGCATAAATAAACTGAACTCTACGATCGTTTTTATTTTGCAATCGTTTTAAAATATGAGAATCAAAAATAAAAATAAGGTGTACCGTTTCATTCGACCTTAATGCTTCGTATAATCCACGGTTGTCTTCTAAGCGCAGGTCGCGCCGAAACCAAAAAAGTGCAGCCATTAATTACGGCGGTATTCTGCCAATTGCTCCATTAAAATTTTACGGGCTATAAAAATGCGGCTTTTAATAGTGCCTAATGGTAAATTCATTTGTTGTGCAATATCTTCATATTTATATCCAACATAATATTTTATAAAGGGTTCCCGGTAAGCCTCATCTAATGATTCTATTTTTTTGATAATATCTTTGTTGGTCAGGCGGCTTTCGGATTGTTCGTAAAAGTGTTGCGAAAACGCACGATTCAATTGTTGTTCATCGCCCTGGCTCACCATGGCATTGATTTTTTTCTGTCTACGGTAATTATTGATGAATGTGTTTTTCATGATTGTAAATAACCATGCCTTTAAATTGGTGTC
>Ga0255099_1000068_pt1 | contig 42721 bp, 33 predicted proteins | sample Colum_Colum_RepA_2_FD_188451 | JGI IMG/M metagenome (GOLD analysis project Ga0255099, IMG submission 188451) | Freshwater microbial communities from Columbia River, Oregon, United States - Colum_Colum_RepA_8d | ecosystem: Environmental > Aquatic > Freshwater > River | place: USA: Oregon...
TCATACTAACAATTATGTAAATATATAAAATATAGAATTTTTAAAAATCAAAACCATTTGCATTTTTTGCAATTCAAATAACCTTAAATACAAAAAAATGCTACTCTAGTAATTTTTTTTAGCTTACATAATCAAAATACAATGTAATGGTAAAGGCATTATCCATTGTACTTAATGATACAGATTCTGTTTTATTAGTTATAAGATTTAAATCAGCAATTAATATTGCTGAGCCCATTTGCTGATCGGTATTTGGCGTGTCATCATCCATTATAACAATTTCTATAATTTTAAATACATTATTAATTGAATTACCAATTTCATAGGGGATATTTAAAGTAAATACTAAAGGCAGGTTTTGAAGTTGCACGTTTGAAAAAGTTTTACTCTTTAAATTAATAATAGTAGTTCCATTTGTATTTATAGCCACATAGGTATCTGGCCCATCAGCCGGGTCCCATAGTTGATTAAAACCATTGGCTGTTCCACTATTAATTTCAATTTTTGTTATTCTGCATTTTGTTTTAGGAGCCAAAACATTAAATGTATAGGAAGGACTATTATAATAATAATAATAATAATATCCGGAACAGCTATAATCATATAAATTACTCGGGCAAACAAACCGATATTGTCCGGATGGAATTTTAAAATTTATACTGGTATCGTTAATTACATATTCAGTATTAAGATTAGTATAATAACCCGAGGGGTTATTATAAAAAGATTTTACTTCCAAATTTAAATAAAAGATATCCTTAGGGTTAATTTGAGCTAAATTTTTAAATTCTGTGATAGTTTTATTGTTTATACGTATGTTTTTGGTAGAAATGCGAACAGAATCCTGTTCAGGATAGGATTCTTTAACAATAAAGTCTCCCGTAACTTTTGGATTTTCACAAATTTCGTATTTCTGAACACAGGCAGTAAAAAATATAATTACAAATAAACCAATTAAAATATTTTTCATAATACTTAAAGTATAAATATAGACTATTTAAATACAATTAAAATTAAAACCATTTGCATTTTTTGCAAGACTGTATATTATAATTTTATTTACCAATACAAAACTTGCCTTGCATTTAAATGATAAGAAAAAAAGTAATTAAAAAAATTAATGTGAAGTTGTTTTAATTTGAATTTAAAAATTCAACAGCATCTTCGGCACAATCCACAACTTTAAAAATAGACACCAGTTTAGTCATGGTTAAAATTTCCCGTGTTCTGGTGTTTAAACCAAATAAAACCGCTTCTCCTCCCGCATTACGGGCTTTGGTTAACAACTGTATAAGGGCATTAAGGCCACTACTGTTTAAATGCTGTAATGCAGTTAAATTAAACATCCACTTGGTTTTTCCTTCGGCTGCATAATGTTCAGCTTTTAAAAGAGTTTCATTAATTTGATTTTTTTCAAGCAAATTGCCACTCCACGAAAAACAGGGAAAACCCGAAAGTTCTGAAATGTGTTGTTCAAAGGCCATATTATTTAACTTTATAAGGGCAGGTTCCGTTATTTAATAGTGCTCTGCATGAACCATAAAAATGCAGGGCATGTCTATCAATATTAAAATTAAGCAATTTTGAAGTACTTTGTTGGATATGAATTACCCGAGGGTCACAAAATTCAAATACGGTTTGGCAATCATTACAAATTAAGTGATCGTGCTGCTTGTATTTATAGGAGCGCTCGTATTGAGCACTATTTTTACCAAATTGATGTTTTATAATTAAGCCGGCATCAATTAGCAACTCTACATTGTTGTATAAAGTAGCTTTACTAATACGGTGCTTTTTTAGCTTCATATTTTTATAAAGCAATTCAATATCAAAATGACCCGAAATGGCATAAATCTCTTTTAAAATAACCCCGCGTTCATGCGTTTTACGCAATTTCCGAGATTCTAAAAATGTTTTAAATACGTTTACTACCGTTGTAAAATCATCCGAAGTCACATTCGAATTTAAGTAAATATTAAATGCGTTTTAAAAACAATTACTTATATTTGAATATGTCGTATGGCATTTGCCTGTTAAGTGCGGTTCCCGGACGTTCAGAACCCCGGAGCACTTCAGAATTGGTTACTCAAATATTGTTTGGTCAGCTGTACACCCTGTGTGCAACCGAAAAAGATTGGCATCAGGTAGAATTGCAGCGCGATCAGTACAAATGCTGGATCCATCAATCACAACACCAGAGTATAGATGCAAAACTGTTTCAGAGTTTTGTACAAACACAAACACCCTTAGTGCATGATTTTTTAGTACCCTATCAGCATATTGCTACACGACGGATACAGTATTTATCTATGGGTTGTGAACTTCCGATGATTTTAGCACATCAGGATTTACCCACTGAACTGCATTACCGAAAACTAGAACATATACCACCGCTAGAGCCTGAGGGACCCAGATCGTATTTAAACCATAAAGCCTTTCAGTTTTTAGGTGTTCCTTACATGTGGGGAGGTAAAACACCATTTGGAATAGATTGTAGCGGGCTAGTTCAAATATTATTTTCGCTATTGGGACATACCTTGCCACGCGATGCTGCGCAACAGGTGCACTTAGGTACAACATTAAATTTTTTAGAAGAAGCCGAATGCGGAGATCTAGCTTTTTTTGATAATGATCAAGGTCAAATTACACACGTTGGTATTTTGCTTTCAAAGCAAAGTATAATTCATGCAAGTGGAAGTGTAAAATGCGATACAATAGATCATTATGGTATAAAGCCAGAGGGTTCAGAACACTATTCGCATCGTTTACGTGTGGTAAAACGAATTTTACAGCTATAGCATTTTTGCTTTATCCGCTTTTCCTGTTTTAAGATAAATTTGTTTTAGTGCACGCTTTACAGCTTCGTCATCAGGCTTTATAGTTAATGCGCGTTCTAAATAGGGCAGGGCTTTATTTAAAAATACAGCAGCCTGTTGCTCTATTTGTTTTGAAAACTGCAATGCATTTTGCCCTTTGGGCGTTTTTAATTGCGACCATTTTACAGCATGGTTATTATATAATGCACCTAAATTAAAGAGCAATGCAAATTGCTGATCAGAACGTTCCGGTAACAGTTGAAAGGCTTTAAGGTATAAGGCTTCCGTTGCTTTCCATAGTGTATCGTAAGCAGGCATACCGGGACCTACTTGTAACTGCTGAACTTCATTGTCTAATATATTTGCTAATACCAAAATAAGATTACTTTGTTGGGGTGCTTTTGAAATTGCCAATTGTAAATTGGTTTTGGCTTGTGAAATATTTTTTTGAGCAATATACAGGTTTGTTTCTTCTGAAATTAATCCCAAATCAGATGGATACCGGCTACGTCCGTTTGTAAGCCATTGCAACGCTTGATTGGTATCCCCTTGTTCTAAATACAAACGCGATAGCATACTGTAAAAACTGATTTGATCCCACTGTTGTGTTATGCCATGTTCTAAAAAGCGTTTAGAGCGCGTGGTGTTTTTTGAATTTAGTGCGGCAATACATGCGTTATTCCAACTTATTGTATCGTACATTGACGTCATATCAAAATATAATTCGTACGACATTTCAAAAGCCTGAGATGCCATTTCATAGGATTTATTCTGATACATTACATTAGCAAGATTTGATGCATCAATGCGCATTCGTGAAAGTATACGTTTAAGTTCGGTATTATCATCGTTTTGAAAATCCGTTTTAAACAATTCGGAACTCTTTGGGTCTAAGCGCTTAAACTGAATCCACGATTTCCAGGCATCAAAAAGGTATTTGGAGTCTAACAGTGCATAATAGTTTAATATCTGCTCCTGTGTTATTGTTTTACCTGCTTTTGAAAATTGCATTTGTATAGAATCTATTTTAAATCCAAAAAGCAGGGCATTAACACGTACCGCGTATGACCATGTTAAGGCCTTTACAGCAGTTTCGCTTTGTGTTTGTGCAGATTGAATGGAATTAAGCGCATTAAGCAAAAGTGGCCTTTCAAAGCGTCCGTCTGAAAGTGCTGTTTGATAATCTGTAATGTAACGCCATGTGGCATTAAGGGCTTTTTTTTGCGCCTGGCCTGTAATTCCAAAACAGAGTATTATGCATAAGAGAAATGCAGGCATCTTATTTAAATTTTATGGCATTTTCAGTATCACCAATACGGATGTATGCTTGATAAATACGTTGTTTATAAGCTTTATCAGAATTTAGTTCAAATGCTTTTTTAAGAAAAGGAATGGCTTTTGTAAATTGAGTTTTTACCAAGTCTTCGTATTTTTTTATTTTTTCTTTTTCAGTAGGTTTTAAATCATTTAAAATACGTTGCGCGTCAGCCCCCGAATTAAAATACAAAGCCCCAAGTTTATAATTTATGAGTTCAGATGCAGGATTCAGATTATACGCTTCTAAATAGTATTTTTCGGCCTCAACAAGTTTTGCTGATTTTTCATAAACCTGCCCTAAAACCAACTTTAATATATCGTTATCAGGAGCTAATTCAATGGCATTTTGAACTTTAACAATTAAGTCTTGTGTTTTTTTACGGGCTAGGTAAATATCAATTTCAGTACCTATTAATACCATATTGCTTTCAAACAGATCTTTACCTTTTTCAATAACACTCAAAGCAGATGCTGTGTCTTTTTCTGCTAAGTAAAGTTTTAACATGGATTCATATATAAAAGCTTCTTTATATCCCATTCGCATAAGCGTTTCGGCAATCTGTTTCATTTGATTTTTATCGCCGGCATACGTATTTACTTTAAATCGATTGTACACCAATTTTTCTTTGGTTATGTTAGAACGCTTCATAGCCTGATCAAAATCATAGGGCAGGGCGTTTTCAAGTAAATTATATATTGCTAAAGCCTCTGTATACATTGAATTAGGTACATAATACGATTCCGATTTACGCAGGCAAGCCGAAGCCGCTTGTACTAGCCAATTTTTTACTTCGTCCTTATAAATTAATTCTTTATCTAAAATAAAACACTGTGTAAAAGCTTCTAATGCTTTTTCTTCTGATTTTGAATCTAAGGCTCTAATGCGTGATGAGGTATCGGCATAAATCGCTTTAAATACTTCACCGCGGCATTTCCAAGTTTTAGCTTTACCCTTAGTTTCAGCATGCGCTATGGCGGCATCGGCAGCACTGCGGGCTTTTTCAAAGTCTTTATTGCGAGTGTAATTAATCATATTTTGCACATTTATGCTTTGCGATTTATAATACATGGGCATTGCAAAAATGGCAAGTACAGCCAATTGGATTTTAATTTTCATGCTATAAAACTAAATTAATCAATTGAAATTTTTTTGAATTTAACGTTATTCAACAGTTCTTTTTGCTGACCTTCTTTTGCTTTTTCAATTTGCGATTCAATGATATAACGATCACCTACTACAACCGTAGTTAATAAAGCAGGTAAAAACGATTTAGAAATTTGAGCGTTTACATCATTTCGTGTCATGGCATTTAAAATTTCGTTTTGTTTTCTTGTAAAATCACTGGGTAAATTAAATCGCTGTATGTTATACAAAAAAGAAGCTTTTTGCATGGGCGCTTCGTATTTTAAAGCCTCTTGGTTTAATAAGGAGCTTTTGGTAAAGTTTAATTCTTCATCACTAATGCCATCTTTTACGTAACGGTTTAACTCTTTAAAAATTTCAGCAAGCGACAAAGCGGTTGCACTGCGCTTAACAGAAGATGATAATACAAACCTTCCATTGTAGGCATCACCTTCAAAACTGGAGCGTATGCCATAAGTATAGCCTTTTTGCTCGCGCAGATTTAAATTTAAGCGGCTGTTAAAATTACCTCCAAAAATAAAATTGGCGATGCGGTTTTTGTAAAAATCACCGGTAGCATCAAATTTTAAAGACGGGTACCCCATTTTTATTACTGAAGACGAAGCAAGGGTTTTATTGCCTATTAAAAACTGCTGATTGGCAGTGGGTTTTGCTGCGGGCACATCAGGCAATTTAAGTCCTTTTGATTTCCAGTTACCCAAAAAACTAAGTTTATTAAGTATATCCTGCTCTTCAATGTCACCAACAACTACAATCCGCATAAAGTCAGGGGCATAATATGAATTGTAGTACGATTTTAAATCAGAAAGTTCAATGGCATCAACTGTTTTGGTACTTGGACGAAGCCCCATAATATTATCACCGTACATGGCATAATCAAATAATTTATCTGCTATTTGATCGGCAGATGTTTCTTCATCTTTTATGCTGGCCCGGTATTGTTTTTTGGCGAGTTTAAAATCTTCTTCTTTAAAACCGGGATGAAACAGTTTTTCATCTAATAATTTTAAGGTCGCATCTAAATTGTTATTTAAACTGCGAATCATAATGGAAGTACTTAACCGGTCAGAAGAAAAGCTAATGCTGCTTCCCATTTTATCTAAGGCAGCACTTATTTGCTCAGTAGTAAAGTGTTCAGTACCTTCATTAAGCATGGCTGCTGTCATTTCAGGTATGCCTAATTTTTTTAACTTGTCCTGAATAAATAAACTACCGCCTTCAAGGGTAATAAACACATTTACTTCGGGTGTTTCTTTTGAAACGGTACCAATAACAGGAACCCCATTTTTTAATTTTTGCTGAAAATATACAGGTGTTTTAACAGTTACAGCGCTACCTGCAACCGGGCGAAGTGCACGGTTAAAGGCATCGGGTATGGGTTGATAGCTGAGTCCTTTATATTCGGGATTTTCCTCATAGGGTAATGCCGCATAGGGATTAATACTTTTAACCGAATCTTTTGTATCCATTATAGGATACGTATTTAATACAGCCGCTCCGGAGCCTTTGATATATTTTTTAAAAACACGTTCGATGTCTTCCTTGGTAACTTTTGTATAGCGGTCTAGTTCTTCAGATATATAAAATGATTTTGACAATAGGCGCTCCCATTCTGAAATTATACTGGCTTTACCAAAAACCGAATTTACACCAGAATATATTTGCGATTCAATTTGCCCTTTTGCAATGGCAAGCGCTTCATCGGTTATACCACTTAAAGCAAACTCATCAATAGCGGCTTTTACCTTGTTGTCAAGTTCCGAAAATAATTTTTCAAGATCAAAATCTTCAGGTGGATACGCAAAAATTTGAATTTGAAATTCACCGGAAAGATCTTCCGATTGATGACTTACTCCTGCTTGTACAGCTAATTTAGATTTTACAAAATTTTTATAAAACACAGAATTATTACCCCCGCCCATCATAGTAGATAATAAATCTAAAGCGGGTTCGTCTTTATGATAATGACTTACGGTAGGGTAAACTCTAAGATTTAAAGGAAAATAAGTGCGGTCTTTGTAGGCTGTATATTTATCACTAGCTATGGTAACTGCAGGCGTGCGCAGTTTTTTAACTTCTGGACAGGGTTTAAGTGATCCAAAGTACTTTTCAATCCAATCTAATGCCTGTGTGCCTTGAAAATCACCACTAACGGTTAAAATAGCATTATTAGGTCCATACCAGCGTAAAAAGAAATTTTTTACATCAGTTAAGTTGGCTTTGTTTAAATCGTCAACGTATCCAATTACTGGCCAGCTGTAAGGATGTGCATTAGGGTATAAGGTTTTATTTATTTCTTCAACAAAGGCCATGGCATAGGGCTGATTTTCGACATTTTGCGATTTTTCATTTTTTACGGCATCGCGCTGGTTTTCAAATTTTTTACTGGTTAAAGAATCCAGTAAAAATCCCATGCGGTCAGACTCTAACCATAAAGCCATTTCAAGGTAATTAGACGGCAAGGTTTCAAAATACACGGTTTTATCACGTTGTGTAAATCCATTCATTGTACCGCCGGCGTTAGATACAAGTTTAAAATGTTCTTCATCGCCTACATGTTTTGAACCTTGAAACATCATGTGCTCAAAAAAGTGTGCAAAACCCGATTTTCCTATACTCTCACGATTAGACCCCACCTTGTAGGTAACCATAACATTAACTACAGGATCCGAATGATCTTCGTGCAATAAAACCGTTAAGCCGTTAGCTAATTTCCAACGCTCATAGGCAATGCTGATTTTACTGGGCTGCGCTTCTATACGTTCAATTAAGGTACGGGTAGGTGCTGCACTGTTACTTGGTGAAGCTATTACCGTGCTTGCATTAGTTGCAGGAGCGGTTTTCTTTTTTTGTTGTGCAAAAAGCGATCCACTTATTACAAGCAGACCAAGGGCAAAGGATGTAATTTTCATAAATTTTAGGATTGTGACGTTTCGTGGGGTGGATTTTGATTTGAATTTTCAGAATCGGAAGTATGCGGTGCATCCGATTCAACAATATGTTCATCGCGTTCTACTTTTGTAACCGCTGCTATGGCATCATCGTCCTGAATGTTAATAAGCCTTACACCTTGAGTGGCACGACCCATAACCCGCAAATCGGCAACATTTAGGCGAATGGCAATACCATTTTTGGTAATAATCATTAAGTCGTCTTTGTCGCTAACAGATTTAATTCCCACTAATGCGCCTGTTTTTTCAGTAATATTAATGGTTTTAACCCCTTTTCCGCCACGGTTTGTAATACGGTATTCTTCAACTTCAGATCGTTTTCCGTATCCGTGCGCTGCAACAACTAAAATATTGGTTTCAGGAGATTCAATACAAATCATACCAATTACTTCATTTGTGCCTTCACCTTCATCATCTAAATCAATACCAATTACACCACTGGCATTTCGACCCATGGGACGCACTTTTTCTTCAGGAAAACGACATACTTTTCCCTTTCGGGTGGCTAGCATCATTTCTGAGCTTCCGTTGGTTAATGCGGCTTCAAGTAAGCAATCGCCCTCACGAATTGTTATGGCATTAATACCATTAGCCCGCGGACGCGAGTAAGCCTCAAGGGCCGTCTTTTTAATGATACCCTGTTTGGTACATAAAATAATGTAGTTTGAATGTAAGTACTGTTCATCGGAAAGATCTTTAACATTTATAAATGCCCGAACACGATCGTCGGGAGCAATACTTATTAAATTTTGAATGGCACGTCCTTTGCTTTGCTTATTACCTTCGGGTACTTCATAGGCCCTGATCCAGTAAACTTGTCCTTTTTCGGTAAAAAGCAAAATATAGTTATGGGTAGATGCGGTAAACATGTGTTCCACAAAATCTTCATCACGCGTGGCCGTTCCCTTTGATCCTCTACCGCCACGGTTTTGCGAACGGTATTCGGAAAGTAAAGTGCGTTTCATATAGCCCAAATGGGATATGGTAATTACAACCTCTTCATTGGCAATCATGTCTTCTACACGCAACTCATCACCTGCATATACAATTTCTGTACGTCGCGCGTCACCATACTTTTCACGTATTTCAACAAGTTCTTGCTCAATAATAGAAAAGCGTAAAGCCTCGTTATTTAATACCTCATTTAAACGTGCAATGGTTTGCATCAGTTCATCATATTCTTGTTTCAATTTATCACGCTCTAATCCGGTTAAGGTTCTTAAGCGCATGTCTAAAATTGCACGGGCTTGTATTTCTGATAATGAAAAGCGCTGAATAAGTTCATCTCTTGCAAATTCCGGCGTTTCGCTTTCACGAATTACCCGTATAACCTCATCTAAGTGGTCTAATGCAATTAACAGTCCTTGTAAAATATGTGCGCGCTTTTCTGCTTGTGCAAGTTCAAATTTGGTTCGGCGTACCACAACTTCATGACGGTGATCAACAAAATGCCGAATAAGATCTTTTAAGTTTAACAATTCAGGACGTCCGTGTACCAAAACCACATTGTTAATTGAAAAAGAACTCTGTAATGCCGAATATTTATAGAGATTATTAAGTACAACATTGGCAATGGCATCACGACGCAATTCATAAACTATTCGGATACCTTCACGATTACTTTCATCCCGAATTTCAGATATACCTTCAATTTTCTTTTCGTTGCACAATTCCCATTGGCGCTTTATCATTTCCGCCTTATTAATCTGATACGGCACTTCAGTTACAACAATCCGTTCGCGGTCTCCAACGGGTTCAATTTGTGCACGTGCACGCATAACCACTCTGCCTCTTCCGGTTTTAAAAGCTTCTCGAACCCCCTCATAGCCATATATAATGCCACCTGTTGGAAAATCCGGTGCCTTAACAAATTGCATGAGTTCATCCATGGTAATATCATGATTATGGATATAAGCAATAATGGCATCTATACATTCCTTTAAGTTGTGTGGCGCCATATTGGTTGCCATACCAACTGCGATACCCGCAGATCCATTCATTAACAGATTGGGAATTCTACTCGGTAAAACGGTCGGTTCGGTTAACGAATCATCAAAATTGGGTTTAAAGTCAACGGTGTCTTTTTCAATATCCGACATCATTTCTTCTGCAATTTTCCTAAAACGCACTTCGGTGTAACGCATGGCTGCCGGCATATCACCATCCATAGAGCCAAAGTTACCTTGACCGTCAACAAGCATGTAGCGTAATGACCAATCTTGTGCCATACGAACCATGGTATCGTAAACACTGGCATCACCATGAGGATGGTATTTACCCAAAACCTCACCCACAATACGCGCCGATTTTTTATACGGACGGTTATGAAGTACGCCTAAGTCCAGCATACCATATAATACCCTGCGGTGTACGGGTTTTAATCCATCACGCACATCCGGTAAGGCACGCGAAACAATAACAGACATCGAATAGTCGATGTAGGCGGTTTTCATTTCATCTTCAATATTGATGGGAATTATTTTGGTTCCATCAGGCAAGGGCATACTTTCATTCATATATTAAACGCAGATTGTTTTTGTAAAAGCCTGAAATTACAATAAATTCGGAGCTTTAAAGGGCTTATTTTATTAACATTATTTGTTCAAAATTAAAATTAAAAAACACTGCTTTTTCACGCCTTTGATTTACTTTTATTGAGATTGTAATCTCTTATGGAAGCAAAATTTTCCCCCCGCGTTAAAGATGTTATTACGTTTAGTCGCGAAGAGGCCATTCGCCTCGGTCATGAATATATTGGGCTTGAACATTTAATGTTGGGCATGATTCGCGACGGTGAGGGCGTGGGTATGCGCTTACTAAAAAATTTAGGGGTTTCAGCAGCAGAATTTCGAAAACAGCTGGAACAAAGTTTAAGCCCCGGCGTTAAAAAAAACCATCAATTATCTAATATACCACTGGTAAAACAGGCAGAAAAAGTTTTAAAACTGACATATCTGGAAGCCAAGTCTTTTAAATCACCTATGATTGGTACAGAACATTTACTGCTTTGTATTTTAAAGGAAGATGACAATGTGGTTTCTAAAATACTATCACGTTTAGGTGTAGACTACTTATCAGCTAAAAATGAACTTGAGCAATTTATAGACCAAACCCAAGGTCATGAGGATCATCCCGAAGAAATTGAAAATTCAACCTCCAGTGATGATGAGGACTCAGATGACGGCCTCGGATCGGGTTCTTCGTCAACATCAAAAAAGCCTGCCGATGGAAAATCTAAAACCCCTGTACTTGATAATTTCGGCCGCGACTTAACCAAAATGGCTGAAGACGGCAAATTGGATCCGGTTGTTGGGCGTGAAAAAGAAATTGAGCGCGTTTCACAGATTTTATCGCGACGTAAAAAAAATAATCCGATGTTAATTGGCGAACCCGGCGTTGGTAAGTCCAGTATAGCCGAAGGATTGGCCTTACGTATCATCCAGCGTAAAGTTAGTAGGGTTTTGTTTGGTAAGCGTGTTATCACTTTAGATTTAGCATCGTTGGTGGCCGGCACAAAATATCGGGGACAATTTGAAGAGCGGATGAAAGCCGTTATGAACGAACTTGAAAAAAGTCCGGATATTATTTTATTTATAGATGAAATTCATACAATTATTGGAGCCGGCGGTGCCAGCGGAAGTCTAGATGCCAGCAATATGTTTAAACCGGCCTTGGCTCGTGGTGAAATACAATGTATTGGAGCCACGACATTAGATGAATATCGTCAATACATCGAAAAAGACGGGGCTTTAGAACGGCGCTTTCAAAAAGTTTTAGTAGAGCCGGCTACGCCCGATGAAACCTTACAAATTTTAAATAATATCAAATCAAAATACGAAGACCATCATAATGTGAGTTATACCGATGATGCCTTAAAAGCCTGCGTGCAATTAACCGCGCGCTATATAACCGATCGGCATTTACCCGATAAAGCAATTGACGCACTGGATGAAGCCGGAAGTAGGGTTCATATTACCAACATTCATGTTCCTGAAAATATTGTTGCAATAGAAAAACAACTGGAAGACATAAAAGATCAAAAAACAAAGGCTATTCGTGAAACCAAATACGAAGACGCGGCACGTTTTCGTGATGTTGAAAAGCAATTGCAAACACAACTGGAAAGTGCCAAAAAAACATGGGAGGAAGAGTCGCGTCAAAATCGGGTTAAAGTAAGTGAAGACAATGTTGCTGAAGTAGTGAGCATGATGAGTGGCATACCTGTACAAAAAGTAAATCAAAACGAAGGGTCTAAACTTATTAAAATGCAAGAGTTGCTTCAGGGCAAAGTAATAGGTCAAGATCAGGCCCTGCAAAAGGTTGTACGTGCCATTCAGCGAAACCGCGCCGGATTAAAAGACCCCAACAAACCTATTGGCTCATTTATTTTTCTTGGGCCAACCGGTGTGGGAAAAACACAATTGGCAAAAATCCTTGCGCGCCACCTTTTTGATAATGATGACGCGCTGATTCGTATTGACATGAGTGAGTACATGGAAAAATTTGCAACTACCCGCTTAATTGGCGCACCTCCAGGATATGTGGGGTATGAGGAAGGGGGGCAGCTAACCGAAAAAGTACGTCGCAGACCCTATGCGGTGGTATTGCTCGATGAAATTGAAAAAGCGCATCCCGATGTGTTCAACATGCTGCTGCAGGTTTTAGATGATGGACAACTAACCGATAGTTTGGGTCGAAAAGTGGATTTTAAAAATACCATTATTATTATGACATCAAATATAGGTGCACGTCAACTTAAAGAATTTGGAACCGGTGTTGGATTTGGAACTTCAGCACGTAAAGAGCAAGAAGAAGACGTTTCAAAAGCAGTAATAGAAAACGCACTTAAAAAAGCGTTTGCCCCTGAATTTTTAAATCGCATCGATGATGTCATTATGTTTAATGCATTAAATCGTGAGGATATTCATAAAATAATTGAAATTGAACTTTCAGGCTTATTTAGCCGAATTCAAGGTCTGGGCTATAAAATCAGTATTTCGGATGCTGCAAAAGATTTTATTGCCGAAAAAGGGTACGATCCTAATTTTGGAGCCCGGCCGCTTAAGCGAGCCATTCAAAAATATATGGAAGACCCTATGGCCGAAGAAATTTTAAAAAACAACGTGACGGAAGGTGATGAGTTGCTTGTAGATTTAAATACAGAAACGCAAGAAATTACAGTGCAATCAAAAAAACACAAACCAAAACGTACAAAAAAAGACGAAAATTCATAAACCCCATGAGCAGTACCACGCCACTTAAACAAAGAAAGGCAAAAACCATTGCGGCTATTCCATTTTATTTAATGGTATACAATGATGACATAAATACGTTTGATTACGTTATTAAAACATTAATGGAGGTTTGTGGTCATGAACTACCTCAGGCGACACAGTGTACGTATTTAATACATTACAAAGGCAGCTGTTCTGTTAAAGAAGGAGCCTACCATGAGCTATTACCAATAAAGGATTTACTTTTTGCAAAAGGGCTTTGTGCAGGACTGTCTACGTAATGCATGAAACCTAAAATTCATTTAATTGCCATTGGGGGTAGTGTTATGCACAATTTAGCGCGTGCATTGCATGCAAACGGATACGAAGTAACTGGAAGTGATGATGAAATACACGAGCCCAGCTATACCCGGCTTAAAACACAAGGGTTGTTACCAGCAGTTATGGGTTGGGACACCAACCGAATCCACAAAGATCTAAAAGCAGTTATTTTAGGTATGCACGCTCGTGCAGATAATCCTGAATTACAAAAAGCGCGTGCCCTTCAAATACCTGTATATTCATTTCCAGCATTTTTTTACGAGGCTACACAATCTAAAACCCGCATTGTAATTGGAGGAAGTCATGGTAAAACATCCATAACCGCTATGATTTTACATGTTTTTAAAGCAGCACAAAAACCATGTGATTTTTTAGTTGGAGCCCAATTACAAGGCTTTGATACTATGGTACAGTTGAGTGATGCCGATTGTGCTGTATTTGAGGGTGATGAATATTTGGCATCCGCATTAGATCCGCGACCTAAATTTCATTTATACCGCCCGCATATTGCTGTTTTAAGTGGCATTGCTTGGGACCATATAAATGTATTTCCAACATTTGAAAATTACTTAGATCAGTTTAGAATATTTATAAAATGCATTGAGCCTGGAGGCCTTTTATTGTATTGTGAAGAAGATGCCGTTCTTACAGGTTTGGTAAACGAGCGTCCCAATTCCGATATACGGTATATTCCTTATAAAACGCCACCACACTCTATTAAAGACAAAACCACGTATTTAAATGTAAACCAAAACGCTATTCCGTTATCTGTATTTGGAACGCATAATTTACAAAATCTTGAAGCTGCACATCAGGTATGTAAAGCAGTTTCAATTTCAGATACTGACTTTTACAAGTCTATTCAGGTTTTTCAAGGCGCATCCAAACGATTGGAGCCGGTTTTTAAATCAACGCAATTTTATTGTTTTAAAGATTTTGCGCACTCACCATCAAAATTAACAGCAACGGTTAAAGCGGTTCGCCAACAGTTTACTGATTTTAGTGTATTTGCTTGTCTTGAATTGCACACATTTAGCAGTTTAAACGAAGCGTTTTTAAGTCAGTACCAAAACACCCTTAATGAAGCCCATATAGCCTTTGTGTATTTTAATCCTAAAACATTACTACATAAAAAATTAAAGCCCATAACCAAAGAGCAGGTAAAAAACTTTTTTAACCGAAACGATCTAATAGTTTTTACAGACAGTAATGCATTTAAATCTGCTGTTGAAGCACAAGTTAAAGCCAAACAGGTGTTGTTGTTAATGAGCAGCGGAACATTTGATGGAATACAAATTGATACGTGGGGAACTGCATTAGGTGAAAAAGTCGGGCTGACGTGACTCGAACACGCGACCCCCAGCACCCCATACTGGTACACTACCAACTGTGCTACAGCCCGAACTTAATTTGCAAAAATACAAATAATTAAATGTTACTATAATATAAATTGATTATAAGGGTTGAAATACCCTTGTTTATTTAAAGTAATGCAATTGGTTTTAAAACACGCTTTATTTATTTTGAAAAAATAAAAAGCATTCCATTTTATTAAATCAATTTAAAAAAGCTTGTGCAATTTATAATTGCGTGTTAAAAACATTCTTTTTAAGTATTAACGTTGTCCAACGCAAATATGTTATTAGGTATACAAGTACCTTAAAACATATGGCCGAGCTTGTTTTTTTTAGTTTCTAGGTATTTTAAATTATGTGGATTAGGATGTGTTTTTAATGCAACGTATTCTACAATTTCAAGGTTGTACCCCTCTAAGCCAGCACGTTTTTTTGGGTTATTAGTCATAAGCCGTATTTTATTTACCCCTAAATTTCGAAGTATATGCGCGCCAATTCCGTAATCCCGCTCATCTGGCTTAAATCCCAGTTCAACATTAGCCTCAACGGTATCCCTACCCATTTCTTGTAGGGCATAGGCTTTAAGCTTATTGCTTAAACCAATTCCTCTGCCTTCTTGATTTAAATATACCAATACTCCTTTGCCCTCACGTTCAATTTCTTGTAGGGCCATATGTAATTGTTCACCACAGTCGCATCGGCAGCTTCCAAAAATATCGCCCGTCATACACGAAGAGTGCATCCGTACTAATACAGATTCATCGGGGTTCCATGCTCCTTTTACAAGGGCGAGGTGTTCTTCTTGTGTCATGGGAACATAAAAATTAATCAATTCAAAATTTCCCCATTGGGTTGGTAATTTAATTTGCGTGCGGCGTTCTACTAGGCTTTCTTGTTTTAATCGGTATGCAATTAAATCTTTTATACTTATAATTTTTAAACTAAATTGTTTAGAAATTTCCATCAGTTCTGGTATTCGGGCCATGGTTCCATCTTCATTTAAAATTTCAACCAACACACCGCATGGCTTATATCCGGCTAATTCACATAAATCAGTGGTTGCTTCTGTGTGCCCGGCACGACGCAAAACACCACCCGGCTTGGATTTGAGTGGAAAAATATGTCCGGGACGACCAAAATCTTTTGCTGTAAACGATTCATCAGCTAAGGCATTAATTGTTTTTGAACGGTCAGAAGCAGAAATTCCTGTAGTACAGCCATGACCCAAAAGATCAACAGAAACAGTAAACGGAGTTTCATGAAGCGAGGTATTTGCAGGCACCATCATTTCCAGTTGCAAACGATCTGCCAAGGTTTCCGATACTGGTGCACAAATTAATCCACGTCCATAACGGGCCATAAAATTAATAACTTCAGGCGTGGCGTGTTCTGCTATGCACACAAAATCACCTTCATTTTCACGATCCTCGTCATCCACCACGATAATGATTTCGCCTTTTTTTAAAGCTTCTAACGCTTCTGCTATTGTGTTTAATTTTATAGGTTCCACAAGTACAAATTTACGTAAATTAAATCCGTGACTCTTGAAGAGGCGTTAATACTTGCTAAATCCTATACACTAAATCCCCAACAGGCTCATGCGGAGGCATCCCCACTGCCGCTTAACATGCGTTCGGTAATTAAAGGCGTATCCCCAAATGCAGCGGTAATGATTCTTATTTGTGGAACAACATTAGAAAACGCATTTATTCCGGTAATTAAACGATCCTTACGTCACCGCATACATGCTGGACAAATAGGTTTTCCGGGAGGCAAATGTGAATTGTACGATGCTACTCCGTTTGATACGGCCCTACGAGAATGTAAAGAAGAGATTGGCATTACAGTACGTTCGGCCTATGGGGCATTAAGTCCGGTTTTTATTCCGGTTAGTGGCATGTATGTTATGCCTTATATGGCCTTGCATACTAATGAAAATACCTTATTTACGGCCTCCGTAGAGGTAGATCAAATCTATAAACTGCAGCTAAAATCTATTTTAAAAATGCACATTGAATATGCATCTGTGGATGCCCGTAAGGTGCCTGGTTTTATTATTGAAAACGAATTTATTTGGGGTGCTACAGCAATGATTTTAAATGAATTTAAAACAATTTGGAAGCACATAATATCTAATTAAAACAATTAATGAATTTAAAATCCGTGTCTAAATTTTACAATTAGATAAAGGCTGGTAATAAAAGCTAGTAATGCTATAAGCACTTTTACGGGATAGGGAAAGTGCAAGCGATGCAAATTGGCATCTTTGCGGTATGACCAAATTAAAAGCACAATAAAGCCGGTGCAAAAAAACAGTGTAAACCATGTATGTCCTTGTGTCCACTTCATGTACCTTTATACCATTGAATTTAACAAAGGTATACATAATAATAGTATCGCTGTTTACACTTTCGTGTAAAATGCGGATGACAAATGCCGAACTTGAATTACAGCGCGCAAATTATTTTAATGCCCATACTTTTGCAAAACACCATAAACAAGCGCGTTATTTAGTATTTACCAGTTGGTTGCAAGCTGAGCTTTTATTGCAGCCCCAAAGTCCTTTTTATAAACCCGATTCGGCTTATCCCTATGCCGTGCGTGCATGGCAATTAGCTCAAGGTTCCATAAATTGGAAGCGTTTTCCCGAGGGGCTGATGCACCGCATTGAATGCCAACGTAAATCAGTGTTAGATTTTCGTAAACAAAAAACTTTAGAAAAGCCCTCTAAAGCAGCATTTGAAAGTTGGCAACCTGCTGATTTATTTATTTACGATTCCCTTCGTTATGTCATGCAAGCTGCTTACGAGCAGTGGATGTTAGATTCCGTTTACAACACACAGGATATAGAACGGTTAGAACACTTTAAAGCCTTGTATCATGCAAGCATTTGGATACCTGCAATTAACGATACACTTGATGTGTGGCATTCCAAAGCGCTACTTTATAAAAGTAAAAATACAGCACCCCTATTACAATACGCACAACGCCACCCTAAGGGTAGGTATTTCAATTTAATTTTAGACTCGGCTTTTAGTAAAATTGTTAGGGATAGAGACACGCTGCACGCGGAATGGTTTATACAAGTATGTAATTCTGAATTCCGTGCTCAAAAAGCATGGCAGGAGCTGTATAAACAATACTGGTTTTTTTATCAAAATAAAGCCCCACAACAATTTATTCAACGCTATCCAAATGCCCCCCACATAGATGCTATTTTACAGGATCTTAATGCTGAACAAAGTATTATTTACCCTTTAAAGCAAGAAGATTCAACAGGTTTAATGAATATAAAATTTGGCTATGTGGATTCCACTGGGCAATGGAGAATTAACCCACAATATGAATACGCAGATGTGTTTTATAATCATCGCGCCATTGTGTCAAATGGCGATTCACTGATGTATATTACCCCTTCGGCACTCAGTATAAACAATGTGCAATTTGAAGAGGCCTATCCGTTTACAAACGCCGTTACGTTTGCACGTAAACATAACCGCTGGTATAAGGTATATTTAAGCGGACATTACGAGTCTATTAATGCGGATGAGGTGTTTAAGCCTGATAGGTTTGGTACTATATTTATAAAGGATGGTAAATATGGATTATTAAATAAAAATGCACAAATAACAATTTCTCCTGTTTTTGATAAAATAAGTTCATATTCAAACGGGTATGCAAGTGCAACTTTTAAATTACAAAGCGGACTTTTAGACACAATGGGTAAGTTCAGACCATTCAGCGCCCAATGGATTGGACCGGTTCAATCTAATGGGCAATTTATTTTTAAAACCGATTCGGTTTTTGGAATTGCAGACACCAGTCTTCGTATACTATGTTCGGGTTTACAGTATATTGTTCCGCTTGATGAAAAAACCTATTTGGTTGTTAGCCAAAACCGTTTTGGGTATTTTGATTATTCTGGCTGTTATGTAAAATTCCCTGAACCTGCATATGATGCAGTCTTGCCAGTAACACAATACGGGAATCGTTTTTTTTTACGTTGGGAACAAGACCGTTGGCCTGTTTTTATTAATTCAGAAGCCATGCTGACAGTACCCGTGTCATTGCAAGCCGCCATAAAAGGTCAATACGAACCATTACAAATTATAGTACCGTATTGGATAATGTTTAAAAAACCTTCAGGCTTTGAAATTTGGAACTTAAAATCCCAAACGGCATACAACAGTGATCGTGTACCCGAAATGTTATTAAACACTTGTTTTCAGTTATGGAATGAAGGTTTCTATCAAATTTTAGGAACATCCGCAACGGTAATGAAGTCTGTTTACCCGTTTAAAGCCCTTAGTTCAAATTGTTTTTTAGGCCGTTATAATGATGGATTTTCGCTTTTTAATGCTGAAGGTAAATGTTTGGCAAGCCAATTAAAAAAAGTTGAACTTTTAACTAACAGCACACTACTTCTTGTTTATAACAATATGAAGGTTGTTTTGCTTAACACGCCCTAAGCTTTATTTTTGAAGTATGAAACAGGTACATAATTTTAGTGCGGGGCCCGGAATTTTACCCAAGGATGTTCTTGAGCAGGCCTCTAAAGCATGTTTAGATTTTGATGGTTTGGGACTTTCACTATTGGAAATTTCACACCGCAGTAAAAATTTTGAGCGCGTGATGGATGCGTCACGAGAATTGGTTAAAACCCTTTTAAACGTTGGATCCGATTATGAGGTGTTGTTTTTAGGTGGTGGTGCCAGCTTACAATTTGGTATGGTGCCTTTAAATCTGTTAAGCGAAACGGGTGTCGCCGCTTATGTAAATACAGGCGTATGGTCTACAAAAGCTATTGCTGAAGCACAGCGTGTAGGTAAGGTTGAGGTTATTGCCAGTTCGGAAGCTGAGCACTTTTCTTATATACCATCTGGTTATACGATTCCGGAACGTGCAGATTATCTTCATATAACCAGTAATAATACCATTTACGGCACTCAATTTCAAAACTTTCCGGAATGTAGCATTCCATTGGTGTGTGATATGAGTTCAGATATTTTCAGCAGGCCAATTAACGCCTCAGCCTTTGATCTCATTTATGCCGGTGCACAAAAAAATATGGGACCAGCCGGTTGTACAATGGTATTGGTTAAAAAACATGTAGTGGGTAAAACCGGTCGTAAACTCCTTTCCATGTTAGATTATCAGGTACATATCAAAGGCGGATCAATGTACAATACACCTCCGGTATTTCCGATTTATGTAAGTTATCTTACGCTTTCTTGGTTAAAAGCACAGGGTGGTATTGCGTGGATTGATGCTCTCAATCAAAAAAAAGCAGACCTGTTATATGCCGAAATCGATCGAAATACGTTATTTACCGGCACCGCTCGTAACGACAGCCGCAGCCGAATGAATGTTTGTTTTTTATTACAACAACAACAATTAGAAAGCACATTTGACAATTTATGTAAAGAAGCGGGCATTAGCGGTATTCGTGGACATCGTGATGTAGGCGGTTACAGAGCTTCGCTTTATAATGCTTTGCCAGTTTCAAGCGTGCAGGCCCTTATAGATGTTATGCAGCATTTAGAAAATCAATTTGCATAGTATACAGCAATTTATGTTGTGTGCGGTTAATCTTTCAAAATCCTATTCTGATAAACCTGCTGTAAAAAACATTTCCCTTAATGTTGAATCCGGTTACATCACAGGTCTTTTAGGTCCAAATGGAGCCGGAAAGTCAACCTTACTTCGAATGCTAAACCGAATTATAATTCCAGATTCGGGATCCATAACATTTAAAAATAAACCATTAACCCACGACATGGTAAAACATTTTGGGTATTTGCCCGAAGAACGTGGCTTGTACCGAAAAATGAAGGCGGCAGAGCAGGTGATGTTTTTTGCCCAACTTAAAGGTCTTACGCTTGCCGATGCCCGCAAACAAACCCGGTTTTGGTTTGAACGTTTGGAACTAGATGCCGCTTGGAATTTAAAGCTTGAACAACTTAGTAAAGGCATGCAGCAAAAAGTGCAGTTTATTTCAACTGTTGTACATAATCCCGAGCTGTTAATTTTAGACGAACCCTTTAGTGGTTTTGATCCGGTTAATGTAGAGCTAATTACAAGAGAGCTCATTCAGTTTAAAAAATCGGGCAAAGCCATTGTATTATCCACCCACAATATGGAAAATGTGGAAGCACTTTGTGATTGCATGGAAATGATTCATAAGGGACAACTAATGGTATCTGGAAATATAAACACAATACGTAAACAATATACCAGTAACAGTTATGTTATAGAATACCGTGGATTGCCAATGGCTTTTGCCAATGCACTTTGGTCGGCGGCTGAAATTGTTTCACAACAGCCACTGCATGAGCCGCAAATGCACCGGGTAACCATCAAATTGGCAAAATCGCAAACTGGTCGTTCAGTACTTAATCTCATTAATAATGCAGTTGAAATAACGTATTTTAAGGAAGCTTTACCCACTGTGAGAGAAATTTTCATGAATCAAATTCAACATCATAAACCGTTAAATGCGTGAAATTTATTTAATAGCCCGTCGTGAATTTAAAGCCCGCTTGCGAAACCGTGCCTTTATTGCAATGACCTTTTTATCGCCGCTTTTACTGGTGGGTTTTTTTGCGTTTTCGGTATATATGTCGCAGCAGGATACAACCGAACATCGCATTTTAGTTGTGGATGACAGTAAACTGTTTATTAATCGCATTGCAAATAATGGTGAAACCTTTCAGTTTGAATTTTCTACCAAAAAATTAATAGATGCTGAACAGCATTTTGCAGCTGAGGGCTATACTGCATTGCTTTGGATTTCGCCAAATATTATTGAAGGCGGGGCAGGTGCCTGTAAATTATTTTATTCTAAAACACCGGGCTACGCACTTCAAAACCATATTCGGAGCCAGTTAGAAAAGATTGTTTATGAAGAAAAATTACTTGCAAATAACATTCAGCCCCAAATTGTAAGTAATGCACGCCAACATATCCAATTAATTTTACAACAGGTGGGTAGTTCAGGAACCTATGCTGATCAGGACGGAATTTCACAGCTGGGCTTTATTATGGCCGCACTGATGTTTATTTTTATAATGATGTACGGCATGATGGTTTTTCGCTCAGTACTTGAAGAAAAACAATCACGCATCGTAGAGGTTTTACTAACCTCGGTAAAACCTGTAAAGCTTTTAATTGGTAAAATTTCTGGAATTGCACTGTTAGGCATACTGCAGTTTATACTAATGGGCGTGTTAACATGGTCACTTTCCTGGGGACTGCAACACAGCATTTTAAAAAACCAACTTATAACCTACGATGATTTTAAACACCAGCAGGCTGAGGTATTTCAAAAGGGCTCTGAAACCGATTTTAGCAAATTAAGCCGTTTTGATCAACAACTGGAATTGTTTTCACTTTTTAAAAAAGTTGAAACTTTGGCTTTTTTTGAAATATTTTCGCTCTTTACACTGTTTTTTTTATCAGGTTTTTTGTTTTACAGCGCAATTATGTCGGCCTTAGCCAGTGCAGCGGATTCCGATGCTGATGCCCAGCAATTTTTATTACCTGTAAATTTACCCCTTATCGCCTCGTATTTAATTGCTGTACAAGGTGTTATAAATCCAGACGCAGAGCTTTACGCATGGGCCTCTTGGATTCCTTTTAGTGCTCCAGTGGTTATGGTATCGCGTATTACAGCCGGAATACCTTTGTATAAGGCATTAGTATCTTGGCTGATATTAAGTTTTTCATTTTTAATTGTCATTTTTTGGTCGGCCCGTATCTATCACAATGGTATTTTAAATACGGGTAAAAAGTCCCGATGGCGCGATTTTTGGCATTGGAGTAAAAAAAGAATTTGACATTTTGTCATAATTCCCGCTTTGGTCTTAATTTTGTAATCCATTTAAAAAAAAAGATTTATGAGTAAAGCAGGAACCATCAATGTACAAACAGAAAATATTTTTCCCATAATTAAAAAATTTCTTTACAGCGATAATGAGATTTTTTTGAGAGAGTTAGTGAGCAATGCCGTAGATGCCACTCAAAAACTTAAAGCGCTGGCGCGTATGGGCGAAGTAACCGGAGACTTAGGGGACTTAAAAATTGAAATTGAATTGGATGCCTCTGCCAAAACCATTACTATTAAAGATAAAGGTATTGGCATGACGGCTGATGAAGTTGAAAAATACATAACCCAAATTGCATTTAGCGGAGCTGAAGAATTTGTAAACACATATAAAGATAAAGTTGATAAAAACGTTGTAATTGGCCACTTTGGTTTAGGGTTTTATTCTGCTTTTATGGTTGCTAAAAAAGTAGAATTGTTTTCGCTTTCACACAAAGCGGGTTCAAAAGCAGTGCACTGGACCTGCGACGGAAGTCCTTCCTATGAAATTGAAGAAATCTCGAATCGTACGCAGCGTGGTACCAATGTGGTTTTACATATTGCCGACGATTGCGCCGAATACCTGGAACAATCAAAAATTCAGGGGTTACTAACTAAGTACGGTAAATTTTTACCCGTTGAAATTAAATTTGGAACTAAAAAAGACTGGATTGACACCGATGAAAAAGATGAAAAAGGAGAGGTAAAACGTAAAGAGGTTGAGGTTGATAATATTATCAATAATCCAAATCCGGCCTGGACAAAAAAACCTGCTGATTTAAAAGACGAAGATTATGAATCCTTTTACCGCGAACTGTATCCCATGCAGTTTGACAAGCCCTTGTTTCATATTCATCTAAATGTAGATTACCCATTTAATCTTACAGGTATTTTATACTTTCCAAAACTCAGCAACAAGCTAGAAATGCCCAAAGACCGTATTCAGCTGTATTGCAATCAGGTTTTTGTTACAGATAATGTTGAACACGTTGTTCCAGATTTTTTAACATTACTACGGGGTGTAATAGATTCTCCCGATATTCCGCTCAATGTAAGCAGAAGCTATCTTCAGGCCGACGCTCAGGTTAAAAAAATTGCTACCCATATTACCAAAAAAGTGGCAGATAAATTAGAGGAGCTTTATAAAAAAGATCGTACCGAATTTGAGGCAAAATGGGATGATATTCGCTTATTTGTGCAGTATGGCATGATTAGTGACGAAAAATTTTATGATAAGTTATCTAAATGCGCCTTGTTAAAAACTACAGATTCAAAGTACTACACGTTTGAAGAATTTGAAGCTGCTGTTTCCGCATTGCAAACCGACAAGGATAAAAATAAAATTTATCTGTATGCCTCCAATATGGATGAGCAACATGCCTATATTGATGCTGCTAAAGCCCGCGGATATTCGGTATTGTTAATGGACAGTATTTTAGATGCACATTACATTAATCATCTTGAATCAAAATTAAAGGAAACCCGATTTGTACGAGTTGATTCGGATACTGTAGATAAATTGATTAAAAAAGATGACACAACGGTTAGTAAACTATCCGAAGATCAGCAAAATACCTTAAAACCAATGGTTGAAGCTTTACTTAATAAAGATCAGTATACCGTTCATATGGAAGCACTCAGCGAGCAGGATGCGCCCATGATGATTACGCGTCCCGAGTTTATGCGTCGTATGAAAGATATGAATCAGCTGGGAGGCGGTGGCGGTGGATTTAATTTTTACGGCTCTATGCCCGATATGTATCAAATGGTGGTAAATACCAATCATCCGCTAATAGGAAAAGCACTTGATGAATCCGATTCGGAAAAACAAAATGCATTACTTAAACAGATGTCTGATTTAGCCCTATTAGCTCAGGGCTTATTAAAAGGCGAGGCCCTCACGCAATTTGTAAAGCGAAGTGTTTCACTAATTGAATCGTAATTGAATCTTTTTTTGAAAATCATATTGAATGGGAATTTGAAAAATGCCGTTAATTTATTTTTCGAATAAATTGCAAGATTTATATATACATTGTATTATAAACCTCTGACGTGGGAGTTTAAATTTTATTTTGTAAGTACTGTTTTTGTTTTAGAGCTGCCCTTAGACATATAAAAAACTGGGATACCCGATACAACAATTAATACGCCAATCAATGTATTATGCGGATTGTGTAAAACAGCCTGGTACATAAACCAGATATTACAAAAAATAAAAAGTAAGGGTATAAATGGGTATAAGGGCGTTTTAAAAGGGCGAGTAGCCTGGGGATACTTATATCTTGAATATATTAAACCGCTTACCGTTAAAGTTGAAAATAGTATTAATACAAAGGACGTAAACTCTAAAATTTGATTAAAAGTACCGGTAAATAAAAGCAAAACTGAAATCGTACATAAAACCCAAATTGCCAAAACGGGACTTCCGCCTTTATTGCTTTTTGCAAATGCACTAAAAATCGAATAGTCTTTTCCCATTGCAGAAATAACTCTCGGGCCTGCCATAATCATAGCAGAAATGGAAGAAACTAAAAGCAAACTAATTACTAATCCTACAATTTTTACACCCGATTCACCAAACATGAATTTTCCCGCAACATTACCGGTATCAATATTTACGGGCCCCTGATCAGTAAATTTTACGGTGAGCTCACTATAAGGAGCAACTTTTAAAAAAACAAAATTTAGGCCCACATAAAGCATTGTTACCAATAAGGTACCTATAAGCAATGCCCGAGGTAAATTTTTTGTTGGATTTTTAATATCACCGGCTATGTAGGCAGCCGCATTCCAGCCACTATAGGCAAAAGACACCCAAAACATAGCAGCAGCAAAAGGCCAGCTGAATAAATAAGATAAGGTATCAGCATTTAAATTAAGTTTAAAGTCAGGGTGTGAGGGTGTAAAAAAAAGCCCCACTACGATAAACCCTAAAATTAAAAGCACTTTTAAAAGTGTGGCAATTTTTTGAAAGCGACCACCAATTTTTACGTGCATAGATTGTAAAAGACCAATAAAAATAATTACCAGAAATGCTGTTATTTTTATAGATACAGAGGGTATAACGGTTTGAAAATACACTCCCAATGAATACGCAGCCAGTGAAATAGGTGCCGCAAAACCAATGGTTGCAGAAATCCAGCCCGACAAAAAACCGAGTAGGGGATTAAAAATAGATTTTAAAAAATTATACTCGCCACCAGATTGAGGATATTGGGATCCTAATTCTGCGTAACAAAATGCACCACAAAGTGACACCATGCCTCCAAAAATCCAAAGACTTAAAATAGCAGCATAGTTTTTTATTTCCAGTAACTGAAAGCCCAAACACGTAAACACACCGGTACCAATCATATTGGCTATAACAACAGAGGTAGCAGTTGCAAGGCTATATTTAGCGTAATTCAAAAGCATAAAATTAATTTAATACTTCGGTATATAATAACATTATGTATATTTTTGTTATTCTATGAAAGTAAAAACGTTAGGACAATTTATAATTGAACGTCAGGCTGATTTTCCGTTTGCTAAAGGTGAACTTTCCCGATTATTACGTGACATTGGAATTGCTGCTAAAATTGTAAACCGAGAGGTTTCAAAAGCCGGCCTCGTTGAAATTTTAGGTGATACAGGTACAGTAAATATACAGGGCGAATCGGTTAAAAAATTAGATGTTTTTGCTAATGATCAGTTTATTGCAGCATTTAAAGCGGGCGGTGAAGTGCGTGCAATTGCAAGCGAAGAAAACGAGCATATAATTACTGTAGGAAATACCAATTCTAAATATTTGGTGGCCATAGATCCGCTGGATGGTTCGTCAAATATTGATGTAAATGTTTCAGTTGGTACTATTTTTTCAATTTACAGATGTAATACTGAACAGGCGGAGGCCCAGGAATCTGATTTTTTTCAAATCGGTCGTCATCAAATAGCTGCAGGCTATGTAATTTATGGATCTAGCTGTATGCTGGTATATACTACTGGACATGGCGTTAATGGATTTACTTTAGATCCCAGTATTGGGGAATTTTGCCTTTCGCACCCCGATTTAAAAACTCCCGAACAAGGAATGGTATATTCTATTAATGAAGGTAACCGCCTACAGTTTAGCAGCGGTATTCAAAATTATATAAACCAATGCCATGCGCGAGGCTTTGCATCGCGGTATATAGGTTCGGGCGTTGCTGATATTCACCGAAACCTTTTAAAGGGAGGTATATTTATGTATCCTGCAACACAAAAGGCAACTCAGGGTAAATTGCGGTTATTGTACGAGTGCAATCCGTTAGCCATGATTGTTGAACAGGCGGGTGGTTCTGCCACAAACGGTTTGGTAAGTATTTTAGATATACCCATACAATCGCTGCATCAGCGAACGCCGCTGTTTATTGGCAGTAAGCACATGGTACAAGAAGCCCAACAATATTTAAAACAGGGTTGATTTTTTATTTTTCAGCGTACATATGCCGTCCCTTAATAAAGGTAGATGCAACTTTAAATTGACGTATTTCGGCTTCGGAATCTTGTAATAAATCTACGGATGACAAAATAAAATCGGCGTGTTTTCCCGGTTCTAAACTGCCCCTAACCTGTTCTTCAAATGCTGCATAAGCGGCCCAACGCGTCATGCCTAACAAGGCTTGAGTTCTGCTAATAGCCTCATTTTTTCTAAAACCGCTTACTGGAATGCCATGGGCGTCGGTTCTAAAAACTGCTGCTATAAATGTATGTAATGGATTTATGTCCTCAACAGGAAAATCGGTTCCTAACGCAATAATATTAGAGGCCCGCAATAGGCTGGCATAGGCATAGGCGCCCTGTATACGAATACCAATTCGTTTTTCAGCCCATAAGTAATCACTAAGTGCATGGGTTGGCTGAACGGAAGGAATAATACCCCGCCACAGCGTATTTGTCAAATCTTTAAAATCTAATACTTGAGCATGTTCTATGCGCCAACGTTTTTTTTGAGCACTTGCAATATACTTTTGATATAAATGAAGTATGGTGTGGTTAGCGCTGTCACCTATGGCATGTGTGCATATTTGAAAAGGCGAGGTTCGGATGCGTTTTATTTTTTCTTCAAGTTGCTTAGGCGATTGCAGCATAAAACCGTATTGGTCTGGGGCATCCCAATATGGTTTTTTAAGGCAGGCACCGCGGCTACCCAGAGCACCGTCGGCATATATTTTAAAAGCACCCACATGTAAACCTTTGTATTGCAAAGGGCCCTGTTTAAGCCAATAGGATATATCTTCTGGCTGATCTTGAATTAAAGCATAAATAGAAATATTCAGAGTATTTGAATCGTAAAGTTTTTTTAATTGTTGAATAACCTGCGTTGATACGCCGCAATCATGCACAGATGTAAGGCCTAAAGCCATACATTGCATTTCTGTTTGTTTAATATAACGCGAAAATACCGAATCAGGCAATTCGGGCACACAACGTTCAATAGCTAGCATGGCATTATCTATGAGCAATCCGGTTGGTTTTCCATTTTTTAAAACGACTTCGCCCCCCTCTATTTTAGTGCCCGAATGTATACCGGCTCGTTTTAAAGCCGCTGCATTAGCTAAAATAGCATGGCCGTCAATGCGTTTTAAAATAACTGGCCTGTCAGGAAATAGGGCATTAAGTTCAGTATTATCGGGAAATTCTTGAATGTTCCAGTCGTTTTGATCCCATCCCCTGCCATAAATCCATTCGGTAGTATGGGTTTTAGCATATTCTGAAACACGTTTTATAACAGCACTAAACGAGCTTGTGCCTTTTAAATTACATTTATATAAATCGTTAGCATAGCCTGTAAAATGGCAGTGGGCATCTATAAATCCGGGATACACGCAAAGGCCATGAGCATCAATTACTTTAGTACATGCATATGTATGTTGTAACGCTTCAGCTTTTCCGGTTGCAAGCACAATACCGTTTTTAATAACCATGGCCTCGGCAATTTCAAATAAAGTGTCGCAGGTATAAATTCGTGCGTTGATTATACATAGATCGGCCGGTTGTTTAAATGTACATCCCATGCTTAAGCACAAAACAAAAATAATAAGTTTGTAAGGCGCACAAATTCTAAACATAATGGCAATTTAACGATATTTGAAATTCAAATGTAATCGTATGAAAATTAAATTTTTACTATTCTGTTGTGTTCCTGTATTGTTTTCTGCGCAAACAGTTTTAACCCTGGAAGATATATGGGGCAAGTTTGCATATCGTGCCGCAGCTCCCAGCGACGTTCATATTTTAAAAAACGGACAGCATTACACCCGTATTGAAGACGACGCGTCTGGAGATGCTCAAATGGTTGTATATGACATTAAATCTAACAAACGCTTACGTGTACTTTTAAGTGCCAATGACCTAAAAACCGAAAACGGACACTATATTGATCTCAATACATTTCAGTTTAGTCCTGATGAAAACGCAATTTTATTTTATTCAGATGCAGAATCTATTTACAGACATTCCCTAAAAGCAAAATACTATGTTTATAATTTGCAATCAAAAATTTTAAAACCGCTTGTTGTAGGTGCAAAGCAAATGCTGCCTCAGTTTTCTCCTGATGCATCACAAATAGCCTACGTTTCGGAAAACAACTTATATATTGATAATTTAAAAACGGCCAAAACACAAACGCTTACTACGGATGGGGCTTGGAATGCTATAAAAAACGGCTGGGCCGACTGGGTGTATGAAGAAGAATTTTCAAAGCCCGATTATTTTTGTTGGAGTGAAAACAGTGGTTATTTGGCCTATGTTCGGTTTGACGAATCGCAGGTGGCTACGTATCAATTGGATTTTTACCAGGGTCAATTATATCCCACAGCGTATTCATTTAAGTATCCAAAAGCGGGTATGCAAAATTCAAAAGTAAGCGTTATGGTATTTAATACAGCTTCGCAGCAAACGCAAACCATGCAAATTGGAACTGAAACGGATATTTATATACCCCGTCTCCAATTTACACCATGGAATAACCAGTTGTGTATACAGCGTTTAAACCGTTTACAAAACCAGTTGGATTATCTCTTGGCAAATCCGGAAACAGGATCATCTACAATTTTACTTAAAGAGCATTCTAATACATATATTGATATTACAGACGATTTAATTTTTTTAGGAAATTCGGGCTTTTTACGAAGCAGCGAATTTTCAGGTTATAATCATATATACCATTACAGTAAAACCGGTACACTTATACATGCCGTTACTTCGGGATCATTTGATGTTACGCGGCTTATTAATTTTGATAAGCCACAAAACACCTTGTATTTTCAGGCAGCACGACAAAATGCCACTGAGCGTGAAGTGTACCGCGTGCAGCTTGATGGCAGTGGGCTAACGTGTTTAACCAATAAACCCGGCACGCACGCATTTGAATTTTTATCGGGCAACCACTATTACCTGCATACCTATTCAAATGCAAATACTCCACCAAAATACAGCCTTTACGATGCAAAGGGAACATTTATACGTGACATTGAAACCAATACTGAACTTTTAAATAAAATGAATGCACTTAAACTGGTGCCCAAAACATTTTTCACATTTAAAAATGCAAGCGGAATAGCATTAAACGCCTGGATGATAAAACCCCCTGATTTTGATTCAACAAAACACTATCCGGTATATATGTATGCTTATAACGGACCAGGTAGTAATGAATGTAATAATGCATGGGATGGTACCGATTATTTTTGGCATCAGTTTTTAGCACAACAGGGGTACATTGTGGTATGCTGTGATGGACGAGGCACACAGGCTCGCGGCCGCGACTTTAAACATGCTACGTATATGCAATTAGGTAAATATGAAAGCGATGACCAATTAGATTTTGCATCGTATTTGGCCGGTTTAAAATGGGTAGATAAATCGCGGATAGGATTTCAGGGATGGAGTTATGGCGGATTTATGGCAAGTTTAATGATTAGTAAAGGTGCCGATAAAATTAAAACAGCAATTGCCGTTGCGCCGGTTACACAGTGGGCTTTTTACGATAATGTGTATACAGAACGGTTCATGCGTCGTCCCCAAGAAAATGTAAAAGGCTATCAAGAAAATTCGCCATTACATTTTATAAAAAACATTAAGGGACACTTTTTACTTATTCACGGTAGTGCAGATGATAATGTACATATGCAAAACAGCATGGAGTTAGCTTCTGCCATGGTGCAAAACAATATACCATTTGACTACATGGTGTACCCTAACAAAAATCATGGTATTTATGGGGGGTACACACGCTTGCACCTGTATCAAAAAATATTTGATTTTATTAAGTTAAAGCTTTGAGTTATACATTCTTAATTTACAAAAGCAGAACCCAGAGGGTCTAATTGATTTTATAAATACCGTGAAGCCTTTATAATCCTGTGGTATTTTTTATAATCCAGTATAATTAAATGTAAGTTAAACGACAAATCATTGCATAAGGTAAATCTGGCTCTTAAACTAACACGTTAAATTTATCGTGTGGATAAATGGTAATTTTCAATCATAATTTAGTTGCAAAAAATGCAAATTTTATATACAATAAAATCATTTGCTTAAATTAGGTTTGTGATTACTTTGCAACACGATTTTATAAATCTTCTTAAACTAAAGGCTAAGCCAAACGTTTCCTTTGCCGATGAAATTGCAAGAATGTTAAATATTAGTGTTGACAGTGCTTACCGCAGAATTCGTTGTGAAACCGATTTAAGCTTAAATGAAGCTAAATTATTGGCAGATTACTATAAAGTTTCATTACAAAACCTGTTTATGCCCCAGCAACGAGATTTTGGTTTTGTATACCGGGCATTTGACCGTAAAACACTTTCATTTGAACGCTATTTAACTTCAATTATTGAAGATCTTAAAAGCATTCGTGATGCAGATGAAAAATCGATTATCTACTGCGCCAAAGACATTCCTATTTTTCATCACTTTCAAGTACCCGAATTGGCTGCTTTTAAAATATTTTATTGGATGAAAGAGGTATTACAGCTTTCAAAATACAAAAATACTGTGTTTTCGGAATCCCTCATTGATGATAAATTTATTGAAATGGGACAAAAAGCAAAACATTTATATGCAGCCTTACCCAGTATTGAAATTTGGACTGAAGAAACTGTTCATTCAACTTTAAAACAACTATTTTATTTTCATAAAAATCAATTAATTTCTAATACCGCGCTTACTGTAAAATTGTTTGAGGCTTTGAATAATGTAATTTCTAAAATTGCCGAACAATCAAAACAAGAATATAAAGTACTAAATCATGCCGATTCCAAAAAAGGTGGCACATACCAATTATACCTTAGTAAAATGCCAGTAAGTAATAATACCATTTTTGTAAATACAGATAATACATTTTCAACTTATATAACCCACAATACATTAAATGTGTTAATGACCTCAAACCCTGAATTTTGCCGTGAAACTCAATTTTATACATCTAACCTTATAAACAATAGCTCTGTATTAAACCAAAAACATGCTACAGAGCACCATGATTTTTTCAATTTAATTTTAAAAACCATAAATCACTATAAAAATCAAATCATATGAAAACACCAATAAAACAATTACGTATTCTATTACTGTTAGCAGGTTTTTGTAATCTAGGCTTTGCTCAGGGTATAAAATATACCCGCAAAGATTCAGTAACTATTGATACTATTCAGTTTATTGTACATAACGACATGGCCCGGTATTTTTCAGGTTCCTTTTGGGCCGGAATTGAAATTCCTTTAAAAAATAAAAGTTCATTGGCTATTGCTGGAATTGGCACATACGGTAGTCCCGATTTTAATAGGGATCATCAATATTCTGGATGGGGCATTGAATTTCAATACCGCAATTTTTTAGGTAAAAAAGGTAGTATTGTAAAATCACCGGTTTATTTTGCACCACATTTGATATACAGAAACTTAACTCTTACCGATTGGGAAAAATATGACAGTTTCCAAAATAATTCAGTTGATAAAAAAGAGTACACACAAAATTTTCAGGTTTTTTACGGCGGTATAGTTATTGGTAGCGAGATTTTTGCCGGCGATATGTTTACTTTAGATGTGTTTTTTGGAGGGGGTATACGTGTTACAAAAGATATTGATGGAGACGCAACATATAAAGTGCCAACTAGAGGTGTTACTATGACAGATATCCGTTACAGCGGCGTTGTGCCTCGTGTTGGTTTTAGGATAGGCATAATAAATCACTAATGTATGTTACGTGCGTTTATTATTTTATGTGCCTGTTTTTATTTTTCAGCACATGCACAACAGTTAAATACTAAAGAGTTAGATACCGCTGAAAATAGACACCACTATACATTAGATGCGATGCGGGTTGTACAAGGAACATGGCAATTTGGACGTGAACTTTACTTTAATAAACATAACAGTTTAAAAACATCTGTATTAATAACATGGGCTAAATCGGAAGGATTAGCAAAACCCTATTTAAAAGCTCAAAATTTTAAATATACTAATAATGATACAGTTTGGACTTTGATAGATACCGATTTAAAAGGAGCAGGGTTAAATTTACATTGGCGAGAATATTTTACCAGGGGACAAATGGATAAAATGCAAAACCGTTTGGGTGCCTATGCCGGACCCGAAGTATTTTTTCGATTTTGCAGAGTAGAAGCATATGGAACATTTAAGGATTCTACTATGATAAATCCTGTAAAATTTACAAAAGATGGAATAGAGGCTCCTATTTATAGAAATTTATTTTTAGGATTTATGGGTTATTCGGTAGGGTATCAAAAAGCCTTAATTAATGATAATTTATTATTGGATTTGTATGTAAGTGGTGGTTTCTTTTTTAGCAAATACGATGATGAACATGGTTTAACCCAAAGACGAAGATCTCCTATGGTTGATTATACCGGTCCGTATTTAAATGTAGGTATAGGTCTTGGGTATCAATTTTAGTTTAATGTATAAGTTACGCCGGGTTGCGGAATTTGCACATCGCTGTACCCCAATGCCTGTAAACGCGTTTTAAAAGAAGTTTTTACGGTGTCTTCGCCATGTACTAAATACAAGGTTTTAACTGTTGCTGCTTCCTGACAAGATAAATACTGAATAAGTTCTCTTGCATCGGCGTGCGCACTTAACGACATCATGCTAAATACCAAAGCCTTTACCTCAACAGGTTCTCCAAACAATTTTACTTGTGTTGCTCCGTTTAATAGCTTTGCGCCCAATGAACTTGGACTGCAATATCCAACTATTAAAACCCCGTTTATAGCAGCTGACAATCCTTTAAATAAATGGTGTTTGATTCGGCCGGCATCTGCCATGCCAGAAGCGGAAATTATAATGGCCGGCGCTGCTGAATCACTTAGTGCTTTTGAATCGGCTCGTTCAGTGATATAATGCAACTGATTAAAACCAAAAGGATCGGGATCTGTTTGGATATATTCCGTTAAACTGCCGTTAAAGCATTCGTGGTGCCGTCTAACAATTTCCGTAGCGTTTGATGAAAGGGGACTGTCAACAAATACGGGAACGTCAGGCCAAAGGCCCTTTGTTTTCATGCGATCCATTAAAAACACAATTTCCTGTGTGCGGCCCAGGCTAAAAGCCGGTATAAACAACTTTCCTTTATTGGTAACGCAAACATCGTTTACGATTTTTAAAAGCTGTGCTTCCATATTTGATGCAGGTTCATGCAAACGATCGCCATAGGTGGATTCACATAAAATAAAATCTACCGCATTAAAAGGCTGAGGGGCTTTTAGAAGCAAATCGTGATAGCGACCAATGTCACCGGTATACAACAATCGCTTTGGTGCGGGACTTTGCCATTGCAATTCTACAGCTGCACTACCCGTAATATGACCGTTTTCAATAAATTTAAATTTTAAATTGGCGTTTAGCGAAAACCAATTGTTATACGGAACGGATTTAAAATATTTTAAACTTCGTTCAACATCTGTAACAGAATATAAAGGTTTAAGAAGATCTTGACCTCTGCGTTTTCGTATTTTATTTACATAACGAACATCTGCTTCTTGTATATGAGCACTGTCCAGTAAAAGTATACGACATAAATCAAGTGTGCCGGGTGTACAATACACGGGGCCTTTATAACCATTTTTAAATAAGAGGGGAATACGACCCGAGTGATCTATATGTGCATGGGATAATACAACCGCATTAAGGCGGTGGGGATTAAGTCCCAGATGCTGGTTTCGTGAAAGGGTTTCATTACCCAATCCCTGAAACATGCCATAATCTAATATACACTCAAAACCATCTTCATCAATTACCAGATGTGCACTTCCGGTAACTGAATCCGATCCGCCAATAGATTTAAATTTCATTTGTGAAAATTACAAAATGCATGTTAAACCATTGGCTTAAGCGTTTCAATTAAAGCTGCAGCCTGCATTACGCCCGACTGTTTCCATTGCACCTGCCCCTTTTTAAAAATCATAAGGGCTGGCACACCTCGAATTTGAAACTGCTGCGCCAGTTCGGGGTTTTTATCAACATCCACTTTTAAAATGGTTATAGCATTGCCAAAATGTGATTTTACATCTTTTAAAATTGGCGGCATTGCTTGGCAGGGACCACACCATGTGGCAAAAAAATCCACAAGTACTGGCTTTTCATTTTGAATATGTTCAAAAAAGCTAGGCATACATCAACGTTTTGGTAGGGTACAGGTATTGCAGGGATTCCATAAGGCATGTGCAACTATAAACAAACCTGATACAGTTACTATTGTATCGGCTACCAGTAGTCCGTGAACAGCAAAAAATAAACCACAAACTAAACGGAGTATACGCCACGCATTCCAGTTATGGCGCAGCCTGATGGCAATTGACTTAATCATGCAACTGGCGATTTAAATTGGCCCAACCCCCACCGTTGTATACCTCTGTAAACCCTAAATTTTGAAGTATGGATTTTGCTGAGGCGCTACGCATGCCGCTTGCACAACACGTTATAACGGGTTTGTCTTTTTTTAATTTGCCGGCCAGTTGCGTCAATTCATTTAATGGCAAATTTTTACTGCCGGATATGTGCCCTGAAGCATATTCGCCACGGGTGCGCACATCAATAATTTGTGCCCCCTGAGCCTGTAATTGTTTGTAATCGGTTGCGGGACCTAATCCCATCCATTGTTTGATTTGATTTATCATGTATTTTGATTTTTAAGCGGATTAAATGGTACAAAAAAGTTAAGCCACAGCATGCGCGACCAGCGCAGTGTTAACGGACTTAATACAATTAACGAACTGGCCATGGCTAGGGCAAACCATAACGTATCCATAGTATTTAAAAGGGTTATATATAAAACATACCATACTATAAACCAGCCGGAGGTTAAAGCGTATGAAACATACATTGCACCATAAAAAAAACTTGGTTCACGTTCATACTGAAGGTTGCAAGATGAACAATGTTCGTACAGTTTAAACAAAGCTTTTAACCGGTATGGATTTTTATACACAAATACGTTGCCTTTATGGCAACGGGGACATTTATTAAACCACATTGAATATAAAATTTGAAAAACGCGCATATCCTATTTCTTAAAAAATATATTGTTTAACCCCAACACGTACTGTTGATTCCACATGTTATTGGCATTGGCTTGGCATTGCCAAATTACGTTACAATTGCATCTTCGTTTAAACAATTGCTTAACCATCATGGTGCAAAGTTGAATAATTTATCGGGTTCGGTATGTGATTTTTGTCACATCAAATAAAAAATGGGGTATTTATTTGCTTTGAAAACAGAAATCCAAAAATTAAAATCAATAATATATGTTAATTTGCAAAATAGCAGATTATACCCTAATTTTATTACAATATACTGTAACTATGAAACACCTCTATCTTTACTGCGCCTTACTTTTAACAGGATGGACTTTTGCTCAAACACCCCGATTAGTTTTATACGAAGAATTTACCGGCGAAAACTGTCCGCCCTGTGCGTCTACAAACCCAGCTTTAAATGCCCTTTTGGCGTTACCAACAAATACCCCTAAAGTACAATCTATAAAATGGCAAGTGCCCATCCCTTCGGCACCATCAAATACCTGGTCGCTATATAAAACCAATATGGCTGAAATTGACTGGCGCTGGAAATCTATTGCAAATGGCGGATATGGCTATACACCGGCAATTAATTCGGCACCATCCAGTAAAATTGATGGGCAAGAAGCAACGGTGTTTGGGGCGGCATCAGGTCATCCTGCCAATTTAAATAGTAATGTAATAGCCACAGCACAATCGTACACATCGGCATTTGCTGTTACCATGAATCGTGCATGGGATCCATCAGGCAATGCGATTACACTAACGGTTAATATACAAGCTACAGCTAATTTTAATGCTGTTGGCAATTTGGTGTTTCGTACCGTAATGATTGAAAGGGTTATTGATTTTTCAGTAGCACCGGGTACAAATGGCGAAAAACATTTTGAGGATATTGCCATTAAATCCTTCCCCACGTTGCAATCGGGTGTTGCAATGACATCAAACTGGAGTATTGGCCAAACCCAAACGTTTACATTAAACTGTGCCATCCCATCGTATTGCCGTAAAAAAGAGGAAATAGCTTTTGTAGGCTTTATTCAGGATGATGGCAATCAGCGCGTAGCGCAATGCGTTCGGGCCGATCGTCAGCCGCTATTATACGATGCCCTTGCCCTTGCCGCAAAAATTGATCCCGTATGTTCAGCAAGCTTAAGCCCTCTGGTATATGTAAAAAACAACGGGTTAAATGCCATTACAGCCATGACCATAACACCTTACATAGATGGCACGGCCGCATCGCCCTTTACATGGACAGGAAATTTAGCGGCAGGATCAAATGCAAGTATTACCCTTGCGCCTATAACCAGTCCAACACTTAGCGGTGCACATTCGTTTTCATACCAAATTACAGCCTTAAATGCCAGTGATTTTAATCTTTCTAATAATTCCGCACGGGTATCGTTTTTAGTTGCCAACGCGTATGCTGCCGGGCCGGTTTCAGAAGGTTTTTCAGCTGTAGCCTTTCCGCCGGTTAATGGTTTTGTTGTGGTAAATACAAATGCTGGTCCAAGCTGGTCACGTGTAACCAATGCCGGAGGATTTAATTTAAGTATGCAATCGGCTAAGTATGATTTTTATAACAATACCGTAGCTGGAGATGTAGATGAATTTTATTTACCACCGGTAGATTTATCAGGTGGAAATCCCCCCCAATTACTTTTTGATATTGCCTATGCGCAGCGCAATGCCAACAGCAATGATAAACTGGATATAATGGCATCAAGCGATTGCGGTACTACTTGGACCAATGTGTTTTCACAGACCGGGGCCATGATGACCAATATTGCACCAGTATCCGGCAGCGCGTATGTGCCTGATGTTAACGATCCTACACATTGGAGAAACGAATTGGTAACATTAACCGGCTTTAATAAGTCTAATGTGCTTATTAAGTTTGTTACAACAAATGGAAACGGCAACAATCTGTATATCGATAATATTAACCTCGAACAAACCAGCCCAACAGCTGTAAGGGCTTTAAATTCGGTAGATCAATTACAGATGTTTCCAAATCCGGCATCAAGTCAGGTAAATATAGAATTTACTAACAGTTCAAAAGAGCCCGTACAGGTATATATTTCAGATGTTACCGGTAAACGGGTATGGTCAAAAGAAATGGTTTCAGATTCAAAACGTATAGAATTGCAACCTGAATTACCCGCAGGAACTTATTTAATTCAAATAGAACGTGCAGATAGCAAATGGGTAAAATCCTTAATTATTAAACCTTAAGTTTATGAAATCAGTTCTAGTATTTGCTTTAGTAATATGGGTTGAACTTGGCGTTTCACAGTCTAGTATTCAAATGCTAATTTCTAATAGCACACAAACATTAAATAATGGTGCTGTAATTTCATTGACCACAGCTATTGGCCAAGAAACTAAACAAATAGTTGATATCCGCAATATTTCAATTAACACAACCAACACATACAAGGTAAAACGAAAAGATGTGGTTTTAAACAATGGAGCAGATGCATACTTTTGTTTTGGTGGCAGTTGTTATGGCCCGGGAACGCCCGATGCACCAAATGCTTTAAGTTTAAATGCCGGTCAAAAAGCCTCAGATTTAAATTCGCAACAAAATCCCTATTATCCACTTTCTGCCGATATTTATGAAGGAGGAACTGCGATTGCATTCAGCGAGGTGTATTATAAATTTTATAATGTAGCTAATCCCAATGATACAGCCAGTTTTACTATAAAGTACAATGCATTACCTGTAGGTATTGCGGTTCATAAAACAGAATCAGATTACAAAATTTACCAATGTGCAAATCAAAAGTCTGTTACTGTTACTCGTAAATCTACCGAGCCTGCAAAAGGTCAAATATGTAATATTGAAGGCAAACCGGTTTTTCAGTTTAATTGTAATTCCGAGCAAACAGACTTACAATTACAGACGCTTGCTGCTGGATTTTACACGCTAAGACTTTCAAACTCCAATGCAATTTTTAAAATTATACTTCCTTAAACAAAAAAACCATGACTAAAACACGTACATTACTTGTAATATTGGCGCTATCATGTACCGCCTTTGCACAAACGCCCAGGCTTTGCCTTTATGAAGAATTTACCGGTGAAAATTGTCCGCCATGCGCCGCTACAAATCCCGGTTTAAATACACTTTTGGCATCTGCTACAAATTCAACCAAAGCTGTAGCCATCAAATGGCAGGTGCCCATTCCCTCTGCGCCTTCAGCAACTTGGTCCTTATACCAAACCAACAAAGCTGATATCAATTGGAGATACAGCACCTATGGGTATGGTATAAATTCTGCACCTTCAGGCCGCATGGATGGTAGAAACGTAACTGTATTTGGCGCGGCATCCGATCATCCGGCTAATTTAAATAATAACGTTATTGCCACGGCACAGTCTTACACCTCGGCATTTAATGTAACAATGTCCAGAGCGTGGAATCCGGGATGTACCGCTGTAACTTTAACTGTAAATATACAGGCTACAGCAAATTTTAATGCCGTGGGCTCATTAGTATTTCGTACCGTTATGGTTGAACGTGTTATAGATTTTACCGTAGCGCCCGGCACCAATGGTGAAAAGCATTTTGAAGACGTAGCCATCAAAGCATTCCCTACCATTCAATCTGGAATAGCAATGGCGCCAACATGGACCGTTGGTCAATCGCAAACATTTACTTTAAACTGTCCTCTACCCAGTTATACCCGAAAAAAATCTGAAGTAGCATTTGTGGGCTTTATACAAGATGATGGAAATCGTCAGGTAGCACAAGCCTGTCGTGTTAACCCCGATCCGGTTCCTACTGATGCCATTTCGGCTTTGGGTGCTACTGTTAACGTAGCATGTTCAAATACCATTGCCCCGCAAGTATCTTTTAAAAATGAAGGTCAGGGTGCAATATCGGGTTTAACCATTAATCCTTTTGTTGATGGAATTGCCGCTGCGCCGTATACCTGGAATGGAAATTTAACCGCAGGGTCAACTACCAATATCGTTTTATCCTCCATAACCAGTCCTACAATTAGCGGTTCACATACCTTTTCATTTACATTTAGTACCAGCGCACCCAATTATAATTTATTGGTAAATAATAACCGTACTAATTATTTTGTAGCCAATACCTATGCCGGAACACCTGTTGCAGAGGATTTTGCCTTGGCAAGCTTTCCCCCACAAGGCTGGGCTATTATAAATGCAGACAACGGACCAACATGGTCACGAGTAACAAATGCGGGTGGTTTTAACCTTAGCATGCAGTCTGCCAAATATGATATTTATACTAATACTAAAATTGGTGATATCGATGAATTATATTTACCGGCAAGTGATTTAAGCGGTGGCAATGCACCTGAATTAAGTTTTGATATTGCATATGCTCAACGCACCATGTTTAACGTAGATCGCTTAGAAGTAAAACTTTCAGACGATTGTGGTGCTACATGGACCACCGTTTATTCAGCAGCAGGCCCATCGTTAACTTCTACAACACCCTACGCAGCTACAGCGTATGTACCCAGCCCAACAGACCCAACACACTGGAGAAATGAATTTATTTCATTACCAGGCTGGAATAAAAGCAATGTGATAGCTAAGTTTGTGGTTACTAATGATAACGGAAACAATATCTATATTGATAATGTTAATCTATCACAAAGTAGCCCTGTAGGTTTAACCTCTAATCAGGGTATTTTGGCGGATATGCATGTTGTTCCAAATCCCTCAAATGGAAATATGCAAATTATAGTACAAGGCCAGGCAAATCAATCATCACAGTTTGAATTACGCAATCTTTTAGGACAAGTTGTTTATTTAAAAAATGTAGATTTACAAAACGGACTAAACCGTATTACTTTAGATTTACAACATTTACCTAAAGGTGTATATACCCTAACAGGTAAAAACGCGTTAAAAGTTTCAAGCAGTAAAATCATTATTGAATAATTACGTTTTATTTATCTTTAAAGCCTGGTGCAATATGTACCGGGCTTTTTTTTGCTTTTGTTTTAAGCCTATAATTAATCCATATAAACCAATAAAATATTTACATAAATTTCTTAGAGCAAATAATGAGTGACAAACATTAAGGACAAAAGTAACTTTGACAATTAATGGACCGTTAATTTTAATTATAAACAAACATGACAAAATCAATTTTAAAAAGTGTTTTACTATTTGGAACAACGCTTACGCTACTTTCATTTGACACACCTACAGGCTGGTTCAATGCAGGTAGCAAGCCTAAAAGCTATGACATGGGTATAGACAAGGGTGCTGGACAGGACGGAAAAAATGCAGCAACAATAAAATCCATTGACAAAAAAATTCACGGCTTTGGAACTTTGATGCAGCAATGCAAACCAGATATGTATCTTAATAAAAGAGTAAGAATGACAGGGTATGTAAAATCAGAAAATGTTACTACTTGGGCGGGACTTTGGTTACGTGTTGACGAGCCTGGTTCACAACAACCGCTTTCATTTGACAATATGAGCGACAGACCCATAAAGGGAACTACAGATTGGACCAAGTATGAAATTGTTCTTGACGTGCCAAGTAATGCATCACTGATTGCGTATGGTGCCTTGTTAGGCGGCACAGGACAAATATGGTTTGACCGTATAACCATTGAAGTAGTTAGCGACAGTGTTCCCGTAACCGGTTCAGCAAATAGAAAAAAATCTGCGACACTAAACGAGCCGACCAACCTCGACTTTGAAAATTAAGTGCGCGTAATAGCGCCAATTTAAAAAGTTGTGTTTTTTGTTTCATATACAGTTATATGGTAAAAGGAATTTAATTTTTTTAAATCAAGTTTGGTGGTAAAACACCTGTCTTTCTGCTAGCTGCAAAACGTTTTGGGTTTTTATAAAAAGTATACTGAATTGGTCATAACATTCTAAATAAAAGGAAACATAAATTCAAAATAAATATCGCTAATTAGTGTAAGCTTTTAAATCTAATAAAGTATTTATATCAGACCTAATTAAGAAGGTTTCCTTTACAAACTCAACGAGCACTACTACTTTTATGAAAACTGGATTTATGAACTATTAGGAGCTAACTTTTAATTCCAAATTCTTTGGCTTTTTCAAATCAGCAAGACAAATTTGACATTCTAAAAGGGCTATAGATTTTTACGAACCGATTAATGATTCATTTATTAAATTCAGTATAAA
>Ga0255099_1000082_pt1 | contig 38428 bp, 30 predicted proteins | sample Colum_Colum_RepA_2_FD_188451 | JGI IMG/M metagenome (GOLD analysis project Ga0255099, IMG submission 188451) | Freshwater microbial communities from Columbia River, Oregon, United States - Colum_Colum_RepA_8d | ecosystem: Environmental > Aquatic > Freshwater > River | place: USA: Oregon...
ATTAAGAGAAGTGCTGGACGATTATCATGCGGAAAACCATGTCTATGACCATAAAGCGTATTTATTACAGGATAAAGATCAGAAATTAGGCTTTGTTTACTACGCCCCAGCACCTATGACCGAAGGAACCTGGCAGCTATGGTGGATTGTGGTGCAAAATGACTTGCAGGGGAAGGGGTTGGGCGGGCGTATGCTCAAACAGGTTGAAAAGCATGCTTTAGAACTTGGGGGCAGGGTTTTATTCATTGAAACCTCTTCCCAAGAAAAGTATGACCCTACAAGGAAGTTTTACCTTAAGTATGGCTACCTATTAGAAGCTCGGATGCGTGGTTTCTACGCTGCGGGCGATGATATGATGGTTTATCGTAAGAGCTTAGTACCTGAATAATCTGATTTTTTTTAACTCTCACAAAAAATATTTTGCAGCAATTCTGCCTCTAGTTCCTTTTAGGTTAGGGTTCGAATTCTTTATTTTAACAAGGCTTAGCTGCTTTGGGCAGGGGGCCTTTGGTTGACTAGGAAATCCTTGTTTTATAGGGGATTAAGAAAAATGGGAAGTCGCATAATCCCTAGAGAGGGGATAAGCATTAGAGGCTGCGTGCCAAGGCGAGGCAGGGTAAGTGTGGCAGAAGTCGTAGCAAGGTCAAATGGCAGAATCTATCTAACTTGCAAAGATATTTCTAATCTTCACGACCAATTTAACCGATTTAATTATTAACCAAGGCGGAAGAGACATAACCGCTGAAAGTGATTCAAGGCTCCAAGGATGGAGAGTGGATCATGGATGCGGTGAATACTCAACCTTGGTGACTCTTCCTATTTCGGGAAGCCGCGCCTGGAATGATCTCGGGGACGGAGATCATTGTGGATGACGGAATGTTGGTGTGTGCCGACATAAAGGTCTGATTGCCTAATACAAAATGGCCAGGCCGGAGATTCGAAATAGGTAGATGTGGATGCTTTGCCGGGAATATTCCGCATAACCCGGTTTAAGAGACCCAGCCACCCTGTATTGATTATGGAGAATTTCAAATGAAGAAGGTGTTCACCACCGGCCAGGTCGCGAAGATTTGTAAAGTAGCGCCAAGGACGGTTAGCAAATGGTTCGATTCTGGCAGGCTTCGTGGCTACCGTATTCCTGGTAGTCAAGATCGTCGAATTCCCCGAGAACAGCTTATCCGGTTCCTTAAAGAACATGGTATGCCCCTTGGAGAACTTGAAGAAGAAGGTTGGCACAAGATTCTTCTCATCGGTACTGAGAAAATCTTTACCGATAGAATCAAGGAATTGCTTCCCGAAGATGAAGATTTCAAATATGAAATCGCCAACAGCGGGTTTGAAGCAGGCATTCAAGCAGAAAGCTTTCATCCCGATACCATTGTAATTGACCTTGCAATGGGGCGCAGTGAAGGCCTTCAGATTGCTCAAAACCTTCGCAGAAACATTGCTTATGAATCTACTGTCATCATTGCGATGGCTAGTGAAGATGAAGCAAGCCCAGAAGCTTTGAGTCAGTTTGGTTTTAACGAAGCATTCAAGAAGCCTTTTGATACCGCGCTTCTTTCCGAACGCATTCAAACCATGATTGATGAAAAGCGAGATAATAACTAATAAGAGTAATCCCCAGATTATTCTTCCTATAAGCGAAGCCGTACGGTTTACCTCATCCGAGGAATCCGGACGGCTTCGCTCTTTTTGCACTTCCTTTCATAATTTTTCCAACAATCCCTGCCCCCGGGTGTTTCTAGGTGGGAGAATACCATTAGTCATTTTGGTGGTTTACATTGGTGTTACCTCCATGGTAGCTTTAATGTTTGCTTTTTCATGGGTTTGTTCTTGTTTTGGCGGTAGAGTAGACAAATGGCCTTTAGTCGGAATTGGCGTAAAAGTGCGTAATAATACAAGAGGTTGACATGGCAAAAAATCAAGGGGCTTGGGGTTTGGAGATGGGCGTCTGCTCGATGAAGGCTATCCGCCTCGAAATGCAGAACGGTTTGCCTGTTGCAACTCATTATGATTTTATTGATCATGCCAAGATTCTTAGCCAGCCTGAAAATCTTCAAGATCAAGACAAAATGATCAAAGAGGCTTTGTTAAAGTTTCTTTCACGAAACAAGGTTCGAGGCGATTTGGTCTGTTTGTCTGTTTCAAGCCAGAGTGGTTTGGCCCGCTTTGTCAAATTGCCCCCAGTTGAAGAAAGCAAAATAGCTGAAATTGTACGCTTTGAAGCCAAGCAGCAAATTCCGTTCCCCCTTAACGAGGTGGTTTGGGATTTTCAAAAGCTTGGTTCGGGCATGGTGATTGATGGTCTTGCTTTGGATAGTGAGATCGGGCTTTTTGCTATGAAACGCGATTTCATCAATAAAACGCTTCTTAATTACCGCGATGTAAATATTGATCTTCATGCGGTTCAGATGGCTCCTTTGGCCCTTATCAATTACATTGCTTATGATGTTCTTGGGAAAAATTATAAAGCCGATGGTTCACCAGCTATTGAATCGGATGATGATGATGCACCTAAAAAAGGCGTTCTGGGCTTGGATATAGGCAATGATATCAGCAATCTGGTGCTGACCGATGGCACCAAAATCATCGAGCAAAGAAGTATCAGTATTGGTGGCAGCAGGTTCACCAAGGAAATCGCCAAGGAATTCAAGCTGACCTTCGCCAAGGCTGAGCATTTAAAACGAACGATTGCTAAAGCCACAACCAAGGATGGGCCTGATTTAAAGGCAGTAATTACTGCAGTGAAACCCATCTTCCAAGATTTGGTGGGCGAGTTGCAGCGCTCGCTAACTTATTTTAGTAATCGCCATCGCAATATTGAGTTTGAATACATGCTGGCGCTGGGCAACGGTTTTAAGTTGCATGGTTTGCAGCGATTTCTGCAGGAAAAATTGGGTGTAGAGCTACGGAAGCCCGGAAAATTCGAAAGGCTTCAGGGCGATTCGGTTATCAAGGCAACGAACTTCAGTGACAATATTTTAACCTTTGCAGGCGCTTATGGCTTGGCCTTGCAGGGCTTGAAGCAAGTTCGAATGACTACGAATTTGCTGCCTCCTGAAATTGTTGCAGAACGACAACTAAAAATGAAAAGGCCATGGGCTGTTGCAGCAGCAGCAGCAGTTTTGCTCGGCCTCAGCACCTACTCTTTAAAGAACCATTTGCAAGCTCGTGCCTGGACTGATCCCACGGTTGTAAAGTCGATTAAAGATGGTGAACGAATCATCGGGGATGTAAGTAAAGGAAAGAAAAACTTTGAAGATGCCAAGAGTAATGTTGCCAAAGAAGAAGCCAATGTAAAAAGCCTTTTGTCAGGGCAGGACGAAAGATTCAACTGGCTTGATTTGTTCACTTATTTGAACGAAGCCATTCCAAGGCAGGATGGTAAAAACCTTTCCGACCAACAACGGGCAGCTTATTGGAATGTGGTTCAAAACAGGCCCAGAGGCGAAGTTGCCTACAAGGAACTGGTACGCAGGCAAACTTTGTCGCGGGATGAGTTTGGCAACGATGGGTACGAACCAGGTGATACTCTGGGCAAAAATATTGATCAACTTATCGAGTTCAATATCGAGTCCGTTGATTGCAAATTTACCGAAAATCTTTCCGGGTTTTGGCAACAGGTCAAGGGTGGTGGCAAGGCTGAAGAACGTAAGGTTAAGGAAGATGTTCGGCCTATTGAGCATTGGGATAAAAGCCCCGATGGTGCTGGTTGGGTTGTCGAATTGCGGGGTTATACCTTTCAGTTAGATCAAAAACGATTTGTGCAGGAAGTCTTACTCGAAAATCTCGTTCGATATGGCATAGTTAAAAATGGCCCTGCGAATAATGCAGAGGCACCTGCAGCAGGTGCTGGGCTTCCTGATTTGGGCCCGGTTATCAACAGGGTCAGCCATGTTCTTGTTTATAAGTATCTGACCAAAAAAACCAATGAACGATCTAACTTTGAAATCATTGGGCAGAGTTATCTTGCAAATGCGATGCGTGCGGGTGGTTTTGGTGAAGGTGGTGGTGCCCCAGGTGGTATGCCTCCAGGTATGATGCCTGGCGGTGGTGAAGGTGGTGGTGCAGGAGCAGGTGGTTCTTCTCGCGACTCTTGGACACCGGTTGGTTCAACGGGGTCTTCTGCTTCCGCAGGCGGTTTTGGTCGGGGAGGCATGGGCATGGGCGGTGGTCCAGGCGAAACGATGACAGGCCCGGGCGGGGCGGCTTCCACTGCAACTACAACGGGGGCAAAATCGAACCATACCAGAACCGAATTTGTCATCTTCTTTATTTGGAAAGAGCCTACCCCTTCGGATGCCATGCGTGCTGCTTCTGGTGAAGGAGCAGACCCTGGCGCGGCATCGCCAGCGGATGCAACGGGTGGGGGTGGCGGTTTAACTTCCACTGGGCCGGGTAAAGGGGCTCCTCGTGGCGTGATTGATCCTACTAAGAAATCGATAAACAGGCCGAGGGGCGATGCACCGGGTAACAGGCCCCCCTTGAATCAGCCTGCTGCTGTTCCTGTTGTGCCTCCTCCCCAGTAAGGATTTTACAGTAAGGGTTTTAGATTTAGGTCGAACTGTTTTAATGTTTAGAAGTGAGAATTATCATGGCTAAAGCGAAAATTAAAATTGATATGAAGCAGATCAATAAGTTCCGATTTTGGATCGGGCTTGGGGTTCTTGCTCTTCTTTTGATCGTGCTTTCTTATTTTCAACTTACCGCTATAGGTGGGGAAAAAGAGAAAAAGGCCTATGCCGAAAAGCTTAAATCGGTCAAAGGGCTTAGCGATTTTAAAAATGATAAATTCCTCCCTTCTTGGAATGCTAGGGAAGAAAAGTTAAAAACTCAGCGAGATGAAATCTGGAACAAAGCATGGCTTCCTCAAAAAGACATGCAAACTTGGTTTAAAAGGGATGATATCTGGGAAAAAAAATACGATACAAAGTCTGGCAAACTTGTATGGTCTAAGATTGATCCTAACATCCCTGAAAAACTTGCCATGAATGCCAACAATGAAGGGAACTGGCGTTATCCTTCCGAACCCATTGACGGTACCACCCTCGATATTTATAAAGATACCCTTTACCTTACCCAATTTCATAACTTCGAAAAAGAATTGGTCGATGCAAGGTTCCCCGTCGAATTTAACAACGGGTTCGATTCGTTGATGGCACCCATTACTTGGAAGCGTGGTTCTACCCCTACCGCAGAAGAAGTTTGGCTGGCTCAAGAATCTTTCTGGGTCAAACGAGAGATTATCCGCGATATTCTTAAAGCCATTCAATCCATTGGTGCCATGACTCCAGATACCATCGCCATGGATGAGGTTTCTCCCCCCGAAGTAAAAGCTAGGAAAAGGTTTTATAACTCGATCTGGGAAATTGACCTGATGTTTGAAGCCGTGGAGCGTGAAAAGTTTATTAGCCCCAGAAGTAAAATCATGAATGTGCATCAGGATAGGCGCATCATGACGCTTGATAATCCTGTTGCTGGCTCTACCACCGAATTTGTTTTACGGCAAGGAACCACTGTAGTTCCCTTGAAGGTTCAGGGAGAACCCTTGGGCTTCGGGCAGAATCGTGAGTTTCTCAAAGATAAACTTGTTTTACCATTCAGCTTTGACATCACCAAAGATTTTACCCTCGAGCAAGTCTTTACTTCTAAGAATACGCCGATCAAAATGATCAATGCACTTCAGCTTGCAAAACCGGGTCATCGGATGGCCAATCTGAAATTGGTTAATCGATCTCCCAATGTTTTAAAGAAGGATACAGGCGGTGCGGAAGAATCTGCAGAAGGTGGCGGTGCCCCTGGTGGTGGGCCTGGTATGCCTCCCGGTGGACCAATGATGGGTGGTGGTGGTGAAGGTGGTATGATGGGGCGTGGCATGGGAGCTGCATCTGCTGCTAAAGATCCCACTCTTATCAACGGTATTGATCGTTCTATTTACATTCACTCCACAGATCAGTGCAGACATCTTCCCTTTGCGATGTCTTTAATTCTTGATCAAACCATCATGAATGAAGTTTTAGCTTCGCTTGCCAATTCTAAGTTGAGAATTCAACTCACGCAGTTTCATTATCAGCATTATAGTGGTTATAAATCTTCGAATTTTATTGCGGGAGCTGCGGGGCCAACAGATGCATCTGCTGAAAATTCGGGCGGGCCTGGTAATCCTGGTTTCAGGCCGCCTGCTGGTGGTCCCGGTGGCCCCGGTGGTTTTCGGCCACCCCCAGGGTCGGGCGGTAGGGGTTCTGAAGATGGTGGCATGCGACCTCCTGGTCCCGGTGGAATGGCTGGTTTTCGGCCTGGCTCTGGTGGGGCAACAGATGGTTCGGGCGATATCAATATTGTGGAGCTTAATCTTTACGGAGTTGCTTCGCTTTTTGAAAGGCCTGGTGCTCCTCCGGTTGCGCCTGCGGAAGGTGCTGATCCGGCAACTCCTCGTCCAGGGGGCTAATCCGATGCCTAAATCTGCGCCTAAAAATGAACGGCCTGAACCTTAATAGGGGTTTGTTGGGATGTTCTGAGTAAAAACGATTCTTGAAATTTTGGTGGTTGTTGTCCTTTAAGTAAAGTGTTTTGGAGAGTGAATCATGGCTAAGGCAAAAATTGATTTCAAAGCCCTAGGGCAGGTCATCCTTAACTACTTCAAGGAAAAAGGAGAGAAGGTTGGCTTGGCCGTTTGCCTTGCCATCATGCTTCTTTTTGGCGGCTTAGGCCTTTGGGGCAGTATCTCTGCGCCCAGCCCGGTTAAGAACGCCGAGGAAATGAAAAAGCTTGCAGATTCTAAAAGCCAATCTTTTAGAAGTGCCGAACCTGGCGAAAGTGATAATCCCGGGCCTGAAAATAGTTCCACCAAACTTGCTGCTCTCGATAAACTTGATCCTACAGCTTATCGCGGTAGACAAATGTTTTCTGAAAGTGAATTTATCGATGTTAAGCGTAGGCCACCTGCTATTTTAACCGTCGATGATGCCAAGGTTTCGCTCGCTAGGGTTGCAGTAAAGAGCTATATGTTCAACAAGGATGGCAAAGGTTTGACGGTAATCAAAGGTGCTGCAACAGGTGGAGCAGCAGGGGCTCCTGCTGGTGCGGGAAACACTGCTACGGCCACTCAGAAAGCTCAGGCGATTCGTCTTTTTGCTGCCAAGAAAAATGCGCCAAAAGCCACTTCTGAGGGCACCAAGTATAGCGATAGGTTGATTGCATATCTTAAAAACCTCGAGTTTAGTGGTAGGAAAATGGCAGAAACCATGACTGTTACCGCAGAAGAATTTGAAAAAATGAAAGGTTCCCATCGCCCTGCAGAGCAAGCATTGCCCTTACGCATGGCGATCGTTAACGCATCTTTTCCTTACAAGGCCCAGTTGGAAGAGTTTCGCAATAAATTAAAGCTGGGTTCTTTTGCAGAAGTTTTGGGTGATGCAACTGCCAGTCCGGAAGATCCTAATGTTGGTGTCAATGCATTTCGATTTTTAGGGATGAATGTTGAAAGGCGTAAAAAGACTGCGGATGGAAAATGGGAGGAGTGGAAGCCTCTGGATATCCGTGGTAATTATCTCCCATTTGCGACTTCAACGGATTTCCGCTTTGAACCCGAAGACCCGAGCATTGCTGATTTTATTGTCAATGGATTGATGATGCCCAAACTCAGGGCCTTTGATCCCGAACATTATCCCAAAGTGGATGATGCGGAACTTTCCTTAGCTAAGATCAAGTCGCAAGTTGATGAATCTGCACGAAAAGACAAAGATAAACTCAAGCAATCGAAGCCCCGAACCAAGCAAGATACCTTTGATGTCTTTTCCCCTGCACCCGTAGCAACAGGTGCCACTGGCGAAGGCCCGGGCATGGCTCCCGCAGCCTTTAATCCCATTGGAACTGTAGGTGCTGGCGGGTTTGTTCCGGGGGCTCCTGCAATGATGCCTGGGCTTGCCCAAGGCCAAGATGTAGAGCCTGCTGTTCATAATCTGGTTCGGTTTATTGATGTGGATATCCAACCTGGTGAATCCTACGAATACCGGGTTCAAATTCGCATGGGTAACCCGAATTATAAACGCACTAAAGATGTTGCATCCCCTTCCTATGCGGATGGTGCAGAACTTGTATCCGAGTGGTCCAAGATACCGATTATCTTAAGCTTGCCTGAAGAACAGTCCTGCTACTTGGTTGATCAACGCAAGGAAGATGACAAAAGCTTTAAGGGATTGAGCAGCGAGGATAGTAAGAGGCAGGTGCCTATGCAGATACACAAGTGGTTTTTAAATACCGGCGCTGCTACGCAAAATCTTTCGGTGGGGGATTGGGCCGTTGCAGAAAGGGTTTCTGTTTTCCGCGGAGAATTTGTAGGCAGGCAGCTTATCGCAAAGATTCCTTTATGGATTTATTTCTTTGAAGGCTTTGGCTTGCTACCTCCGAAAATTGTCAAAGGTGGTAGCCCTGCCACGAAAACAGGCGATGGTATCCTTGTTGATTTCTCACCCGATCGCAAAGACCGTCCTGATTTTCTCTTGGTCGATTTTGAGGGGCCAGAATATACCCATGATCGTGTTAAAAGTGCAGGCCCCGATTCTAAACCTGTTGTATCAAAAGTTGAAGATGCTAATCGCATGATCGAGGCTTACATTATCAACCCATTGGGCCAGCTTGAAGTTCACAACATCGTCTCTGATCGCGAAAATGCTTATCGCAAATCCATGCTTGAGGCTTACCGCATTAGAGTTAAAAAGGCTGAAGATTTCATGCGTGGTGGCGGGCCTGGAGGCACAACCCCCTTCGGTAGCTAGATCCTTGCTATTCTAAATTGCGCAGTGTTTTATCCTTATAACCTGCGCAGGCCTTTCCCTGGAAGTGCCTTCGTTCTTTCTCCGGATAGCAACACCGCTTTGCCATTCACGAACACATGTTCCATTCCCGATGCTGGTTGCTTGCCGGTTTCATACCATGCATTATCCTTGATGGTAGTGGGGTCAAAAACCACAACATCAGCGGCATATCCTGGGTTGCATAGGCCTCTGTCTTTCAACCCGTGCCTTCTTGCACCATGCCAAGATAGTTTTTGAATCGCTTGTTCCAATCCCCACGATTTTGCATCACGGACATGATGGCCCAGGTATCGGGCAAAGCATCCATAACCTCTCGGGTGAGGGAAATCACCAGTGTAGATGCCATCGCTTCCAGCCATCATTCCTTCATGATTCATAAACGCATCGATATCTTTTTCATCCCGATTTCGATGGGGTACCACGCAACCAACAGCCAGACCGCATTGCACCAGCGATTGGCAAACAAAAGAGCCAATTGCAGCAGGGCCTTCCGATCCCGTGAGTTTTTTTGCTGCATCTTTCAACGTCAGGCCTTCGTACATTTTCCAATCGGGATGTGCTAGGTAGCTGAGCCTTACATTTTCGAGCGGAATTCTGGGTGCTTCAAACCAAGGTGTAAGTTCTTTGAGGGTTGCTTTGTCCGCAAGCCTTTGAATCGTGGCCGCTCTTCCCCCTTTTTGCATTTCTTGGGGTAGTGCGATCATGCCTAGAATTGTGCTGCCTGCAAGATAGCAATAAAGATCAAAAGTAACATCAACCCCCGATTTTCTTGCTTTGTCGAGGTGAGGTAAAGCAAGTTCCGCCTTGCTGTTGAAATGCGAGATGTGCACCGGAACATTCGCATCTCTTCCAATCTGGTGAACATCATCCATGCTGGCAAGCAATCCCTCGGCATCGTAGCGTTTCATATGGGTTACATAAACTCCACCATATGGTGCCATCGCCTTGCAGATTTCGGTAAGCTCTGAAGTGCTGGCATAAAGGCTTGGAATATAATCGAGGCCGCTTGATACGCCAACCGCCCCTTCTTCCATGGATTTTGCAATCAGCCTTTTCATTTGATTCAGTTCAGAGCCATCAGGGGGTCGCGTTTCAAGCCCCATCACTTCCATGCGAATGTTGCCATTGGGTATCAGGCAGGCAATGTTGAGAGCGCAGTTGTTGGTTACTAGTTCGAGATATTCATGGATGCTTTGCCAATACGGTTTCTCTTTCTTATCGAGAAACATTTTGCCACAACTGAAACCCGCAGTGTATAGGCACATGTATTCAAGAACTTCCGCTGATGCGGGTGCTGGCGCAACGCCATCCTGCCCCACAACATAGGTGGTAATGCCTTGTCTGATTGCAGCTTCGTGAAAGGGATCTAAAAACGGGATAAGATCGCCATGCACATGGGTATCTACAAACCCAGGCGAAATAACTTTCCCCGTGCAATCTAAAACTTGGTGGGCAGAGGCTTGGGAAAGATTGCCTACCGCAGCAATTTTATCACCTATCAGTGCGACATCGCCTAGGAACCAAGGGGTTCCAGTGCCATCGATTATTTTGCCGTTCTTCAGAAGAATATCGAAGTTCATGTTGGGATCATGGGTTTTTGGGGGGAGTGAAATCAGCGATGTAAAGTTGGGGAGGGCTTCTGCCATCTCTGGTAGATGTCCACATCATTTTTTTTCCGTCTTTGGTGAACACGGGAAGAATGTCTGCGCCCGGTGCAAAGGTGATGCGTTGTTGTTTTCCTGAATCAACATTCATCCAGTAAAGATCGTAATTTGGTCGCATCATGGTCGAGTGATCCGCAGCAGCGAATAGGATGTGCTTGCTATCAGTGTACCAAAATGGGCACCATTGAACCCAAGCGAGGTTTTCAGCAAGGGTGCGATCGTTTTTGCCATCAACATCAATCACATGGATTTGGAGATTGTCTTTTTTCTTGCGATCTGTGCGAAAAATAATCCGTTTTCCATCGGGGGAAAAGAAGGGGCCACCATTGTAGCAACCGGGCGCATTGGTTAGCTGGCGCACATTTTTTCCATCGCTATCCATGATGTAAAGCTCAAGGTTTTCGGCTCCGCTGCGATTGCTGCAGAAAACAATCGATTTGCCATCGGGGGAATAACTGGCCTCGGCATCATAGCCCGGCGAATCGGTAAGCTTTTTCATGCCAGAGCCATCTGGGTTGGTTTCGAAAATTTCCATTGCAGGGTCGAAGTCCCATTTATAGGTTCTGCGTTTGCCCGCTTTCTTTTCTTCATCCCGGAGTTTGTATTCTTCTCCGTAATATTCTTTGGATTTAGGGTCGAGATGGCTGCTGGCAAAAAGAATTTTCTTCCCATCGGGGGAAAAGTAACTGCAGGTGGTTTTGCCTACGCCTGGGCTGACTCGCACGCTCTTTTTGTTTGCAAGATCCATGGTATAGATCTGGTAAAAGGGATTACCCGATTCTTTATCTTCCGCTTGAAAAATGATGCTTTTCGCATCAGGAGAGAAGTAGCCTTCGCCCGCTCTTACAAATTCCGAAGTTAACTGGGTGATATTCTTCAAATAGGCTTGTTCGCTGGTTTGCCAAGAGTCGGTATCTGCGCCACATAGAAGACCAAGAATCAGTGCGTACATTTATCAATTCTCCGCTGGTTGTGTTATCATTCATCATTGCAGTTATTATCATTATAATACCCTAGTGACTTAACTTGAAAGAGGTTTATTCAAAACCTTTTGCTTTGTCTCCTTGGGCAAGCTATAAGAAAAGGTTTGCAGGTTTAACTGCAGTTTGTTGCTTTGTTGGCTTTATCATCTGAGGATCGAATGAAAAAACTGAAAATGAGGCGAATCGATCTTAAAGATCAGGCAGGTCAACTCGAGCTTGATAATCTTATGTCCGCACTCGGGAATCAAGGCAATGTTGTTTCGCCCAAGGGTCGTGAGCTGACCAAAGCTGTTTTTGGTGAGGCCCTCAGCCCTCTGCAAGTGGTAGAGCGCGTTTGTTCCGATGTTCGTACCAACGGCTTGGATTCGCTACTTCATTACACCAAACAATTCGATAAGGTTGATCTTACTCATGCCAGCATTAGGGTAACTCTCGCTGAATTGCGCGAGGCCCATGCCAATGCTCCACCAAAACTGCTAGAAACGGTTCGACGCATCAAGCAGAATATTTATGCGTTTCAAGTTGGCCTAGTGCAACGCGATGCGGTGCAATCGTTGGGAACCCGCGGAGAACTTCGGCTTCGATTTCGCCCCATTAAGCGGGTTGGTATTCATGTGCCCGGGGGCGCTGCTGCTTACCCTTCCACCTTGCTTATGACTGTCGTACCCGCTCAAGCTGCAGGTGTCGAAGAGTTGGTCGTAGTTATGCCGCCCACACCCAATGGCGCCTATTGCAGCGATATGTTGGCTGTTTGCCATGAACTTGGAGTGCAGGAGGTTTATCGTGTTGGGGGTGCTCAGGCGATAGCTGCGCTTGCCTATGGTGTAGAGGGCATTAACAAAGTGGATATGATTGTGGGCCCGGGAAATATGTTTGTTGCGCTTGCCAAGAAAACGGTTTACGGACAGGTTGCGATTGATTGCATTGCTGGCCCCAGCGAGGTGGTAGTGCTGGGGGATGAAACCTCGAACCCCCGATATCTTGCTGCAGAATTAATATCCCAAGCCGAACACTCGCCAGGCTCTAGCCTTCTGGTTACTTGGCGCAAAGAGATTCTAGATGAGGTTGAAAAAGCTCTTAATGAAATGCTTTCAACTTTGGAAAGAGGTGATCTTGCTAAGGATTGCCTAGAGCAATTCGGCGCCTTTGTGCTTGCCCCAGATCCTATCAGCGCATTTGATTGCGTCAATAAACTTGCGCCAGAGCATTTGCATATTGCTACTTCTGATCCGGCAAAGCATGCAGATCAAATCGATAATGCGGGTGCAATCTTCCTTGGGCCTTATACTCCCGTTGCAGCAGGCGATTATGCTGCAGGGCCTTCGCATGTGCTGCCCACTGGTGGCACCGCTCGCTTTGCCAGTGGGCTTTGTTCTAACGACTTTTTGCGCAGATCCAGTATTGTTACCTTAACTCGGGAAGGCCTTGAATCTCTGGCGCCGGATATTTGCACCATGGCTGATCGCGAAGGGCTAACCGGGCATAAGGCAAGCGTTCTCGTCAGGTTGGAAAAGTAATATCAGACAAGGTTGTATCATGGCAAAATTGAATCGGGATTCTTTGCGAAAATCAGTGCTTGATATGTCGGCTTATACTCCGGGGGAGCAACCCCAGGAAGGTTCGATCATCAAGCTTAATACTAATGAAAATCCCTACGCGCCATCTCCAAAGGTAGTTGATGCAATCAAGAATGCCTTAACATCCGATCGGCTTCGAAAGTACCCTGATCCTTTAGGCACCAAGTTTAAAATTGCTGCGGGGAATGCTCTTGGAATAGATCCAGATTCGATTTTAATTGGAAATGGTTCTGATGATATTCTAACCATCTTGACCCGTGCGTTTGTTCCTGAGTCTGGTTTGATGGCTTCTGCAACTCCTAGCTACCTTCTTTACAAAACTCTTGCAGCAATCCAAAACGCCAGGATTGAATTGGTGCCATTCACTGCTAATTGGCAACTACCCCCTGTCTGGCCTTTCCCCGAGGCCAATCTTACTTTTCTTGCCAACCCCAACTCGCCTTCTGGCACTATGGTGGAAGCAACCGAGATTGATCGGCTCGCGCAATCGTTGAAGGGGCCTTTGGTGATTGATGAAGCGTATGGCGATTTCGCCCGTCATAATTCCATAGGAAGATTCCAAAACGGCGCACAACCCGAGGGTATTATAATCACTCGCACCATGAGTAAATCTTATGCGTTGGCAGGGATTCGCTTTGGGTTCGCAGTGGCCCATCCTTCTTTGGTTCGCGAACTAATTAAAGTTAAGGATTCATATAACTGCGATGTTCTTAGTCTTGAAGCAGCCACCGCTGCAATTTCTGATCAGGCTTATCTTAAAGAATGCATTGCGAAAATCATTACAACCAGAACCCGCTTGCATTTAGAACTTGGCAAACTTGGATTTAAAGTTACCCCAAGCGAAGCTAATTTCCTCTGGTGTACCCACGAAAAACACTCCCCCGATTTTCTATACTTAGAGCTCAAGAAAGCCAACATTCTTGTACGGTTGATGAAGTACCCGGGCCACGAGGGCATACGAATCACTATTGGCAGTGATCCGGAAATCGATCTCCTTCTTCAAGCTCTTCGAAAACTCGTTTAACCTGCGCCAGACTGTAATTAGCCCTCAAACCCGCCCTATTGTTTTTGCATTAATGCCTTTAAGCCCACCCACTGCGCTGGGTGGGTCTATCTTTCTTTTTTCTTTTACTTTCTTTTTTTCTCTTTTTCTTCCCCCAACTCCCAACCCTCTTCCCTCTGGGAAAAGGGCCCTTCGCTTCGCTAGCCCGGGGTTATATTTTTCACCACTTTTGTTTACTGCCCTCAAGCCCACCCACTGCGCTGGGTGGGTCTATTCTTTTTACTTACATTAATTGATATGGGGTTTGTTTAAACACAGAGTAGTTGCGATGGGGAAGCCCCACTGCAACTACTCCATTTGAACCTTTGGATTTTGCACCTAAGGATGAGTGCAACCGTCGCTTACGCATCCGGCTCTGAAAGATGTGTTTTGATTCCGTGGCTAATTCTTCTGCCTTGTCTTCCTTCCGTGAAATTCCGTGTTCGTCCGTGGCAAATGCTTCCGCTGCTTCCGTCTTCCATGGCCAATCTTCTGCTTTGCCTATGCTCGCCATGTGACTTTACGAAATATTTACAAAAATAAATAATTCTATACATTTCGTCAACAAATTCGATTTGTACGCTAAAAACAGCGTGTTTTTTGATACCAACATTAAGGGAACATTAAGATTACATTAAGGGAACATTAACTTTAATTAAGATTCAACTTTTAATTATTTCCCCTCTTGTTTTCCAAGAAGTATTCCGAATATTGAATATATAGCTCATTTTTTATTCAGCAGTCGCCCTCTGTTTAAATAATTAATTTACTGGATTGCCACTTAGGCATTGTTTGCCAGCTTAAAACTTTGAAAGGTTCTCACACTATGTCGTTACAATTTTTATTATTACAATCTTTTCGTAAGTTTTTAAACCTAAGTTTATCTAAAAAATCTTATGTTAAAAGCAGACATCGTCAACTTGAACTCCTAGGCCTAGAAGAAAGAGTTGTACCTGCTACCATCACGGTTTTAAATGTTTCTGATTCAGGTCCTGATTCGCTTAGGCAAGCTATTATCGATGCCAATACCACCCCTGGCAATGATGATATCGTTTTTAATACCGGGGTTACCGGTACCATCGCCTTAACTGCCGCATTACCAGCCATTATTAATGCTACTTCTGTTATTCTTGATTCTAATAATAATCCTATTGGCACAGCAGGCACCGTAACCATTACCGGTCCAAGTGCTTCCTCGCTTATCATCAGTGGTAGCCTAGGTGGCTTTAGTATTTTCACCATCGATACAGGTGCTGATTTAACTATCTCTGGCGTGATTGTTTCCGGGGCAAATACTAGTTATGGGGCCGGCTTCTTTAACAATGGCATCCTGACGGTTAACAATTCCACAATCTCAGGTAATACTGCAACCGGCAGCGGCGGCGGCATCGCGAACTACGGCGGCCTATACATTAACAATTCAACCATCTCTACGAATACTGCTGCGGGCTTTGCTGGCGGAGGTATCCGCAACCAAGGCACCCTCCAACTTACTAATTCCACCCTCTCTGGGAATTCTGGACCTCTTGGCGGTGCCATCTGCACCTTTAACGGCACCGTCACAATCACCAACTCCTCCCTCTCGGGCAATAATTCAACTACAAATGGCGGCGGCGGCGGCGCCATCTTCAATCAAAACGGCACCGTCACCATCTCCAATTCCACCCTCTCGAGCAATAATTCTGCTGGTACCGGCGGCGCCATCCAGAACGGCGACGGCAATGGCAACGTCACCGTCTCCAATTCGACCCTCTCGGGCAATACTGCATCCACTGGCGGCGCCATCCAGAACAGCGCCACCCTCACCGTCACCAATTCCACCCTCTCTGGCAATACTGCATCCAGCACCGGTGGTGGCATCCAGAACGGTGGCGGCGCTAGCTTTAGCCTTATAGGTGCCACCCTCACCGTCACCAATTCAACTCTCTCTGGCAATACTGCAACCACTGGCGGCGGCATCAACAACTTCGGCGGTGGCCGAGGGTCAGGCACCCTCAACATCGCCAACACCATCATTGCTAATAGTAATAGTGGTGGTGATTACGCCGGCGGTGGCTCCATTGTCACTAATACCAACAACCTTGTGGAAGATGGAACTTTAAATAATAGCACCGCCAACTCATCAGGTTCGGGAGATATTTCCGGCGATCCTAATCTTGCCTCCCTAACTAACAACGGCGGCCCCACCGCAACCATGGCTTTGCTGACTCCTAGCCCTGCAATTAGCACCACGCTTTTGGTAACGCCAAATCTCGATCAGCGCGGCTTCACACGCATTAACAATGACATTGGCGCCTACACATATTACGCTGCCCCCACTGTAAGCAGTATTTCACCAACTAGCGGTCCTGTCGCAGGTGGTACTAGCATTACCATCACGGGCAATAATTTTGTTGCAGGTCCTAATGTTGTAACCATCGGGGGCGTTGCTGCTACCAATGTTAATTTTGTTAGCCCAACAACTATTACCGCAACCACACCTGCAGGCACTGCAGGTGCTAATAAAAGTGTTTTGGTTACCAGCGCAGGCGGCACCAATAATGCCAATACATTGTTTACCTATGCTGCCGCTCCTAGCCCAACACCTACACCAACGCCTACACCAACTCCTACACCTACTCCAACGCCGACAACTACAGCGCTGTTGGTGGTAGGAACGCCACCTCCAGCTTCCTCTGGTGGTTCTAGCACCGTTACTCTTTACGATCCTGTCACCGGTGCAGAAGCAGGCACAGCCGTACCTTTCCCCGGATTTAACGGCCCAGTTAAAGTTGTCTCAGGTGACTTCAATGGCGATGGAGTAGCAGAACTCATCGCTGGCGCAGGCTTCGGCGGCGGCCCAGCTATCGCAATCCTTAACTCCCAAACCGGCGAAGTCATGGAAGCTTTTTTTGCTTTCGATCAAGCCTTTACTGGTGGCGTGTTCGTCGCAGTTCAAGATACAAACGGTGATGGAATTTTAGATATCATCGCATCCGCTGGCCCAGGCGGTGGTCCGGAAGTTCGCATCTTCGATGGGGCAAATCTCAATGTCCTTCGTTCATTCTTCGCCTATGCAGAAGATTTCAGCGGCGGCGTTAGCGTTGCAACCATTGACTTCAACGGTGATGGTATCTTAGATTTAGTTACCGGCGCAGGCCCAGGTGGCGCACCTCATGTTAAAGTATTCGATGGTGCTACCAATTCAATCATCAGCCAATGGTATACCTACCCTGCTTCCTTTACCGGTGGCGTATTCGTTGCAGTAGGCGATATAGGTAACGATGGCACCTTCGAAGTCGTCACCGGCGCTGGCCCAAGTGGCGCACCCATCGTTGCAGTCTGGGATCCCTTCACCGGCGCACTACTCGCCCAGTTCATGGCTTATGCAGAAGACTTTACCGGTGGCGTTCGTGTTGCAGTCAATGATGGCAACGGCGATGGCACTGCAGATATTATCACAGGCGCTGGCCCAGGCGGCGGGCCTCAAGTTAATGTCTTTAGCTTCCCAGCCTTGGATCTACTGTTCTCGTTCTATAGCGGCGAAGAAACTAACGCCGGCGGCGTCTTCGTGAGCTAATAAAAAGATGAGACCCATGGAACGCAGTCCATGGGCTTTGAAGACAACCCTTTCCCCATCCACATATTTGAAGTGGGTGGGGTTTTCTTTTTTACTCTCATCAATCAAAAACAAGCGACCCATGGAACGCAGTTCATGGGCTTTTTAATACTTCCTTCAACTTCATCACATCACCCACAAACAGAAAACAATTAAGCCCACCCACTGCGCTGGGTGGGTCTGCCTTTCTAACCTCCACCACTTTTTCTTCTCATTAATTGATTTGAACAACAAAAGGGGTCAGGTCTCTTTTTCGGCAGTGAGTCTGAACCAAGAACAGAATATGTTAAGTGCTGAAAAAGAGACCTGACCCCTTTTGTTCAACCCTTCCGTGGCCAATTTCTGCTTCTGTTTATTTCCGTGTAATTCCGTGTTAATCCGTGGCAAATGCTTCTGCTTCCTTCCGTGGCCAAATTCTGCTTCTGCTTATTTCCGTGTAATTCCGTGTTCGTCCGTGGCAAATGCTTCTGCTTATTCTTGGTCTTATTTCCGTGAAATTCCGTGTTAATCCGTGGCAAATGCTTCTGCTTCTTCTTATGCCTCTGCTTCCGCTTCCGTGGCAAATGCTTCCTCTTGGTCTTCCATTGCACCTTTTAATGTTTAACTTCTGTGGCCGGTTAGAATAATCTTAACTTGACGGTTGTATGGCCCTACTTTGCCTTCCAGACTTTGATAAGATCCACTGTCTCTTTTTAATTTTCCAAAAAGGCTTTATCATAATACCCATGAACAGAATAGCTTCCATAAATAGAAAAACTGCGGAAACCCAGATCGACCTCAAGATTAACCTTGATGGCACTGGGGTTTCAAATATCGATACGGGCATCGGCTTTTTCGACCACATGCTCACCCTTCTTTCAAAGCACAGCCTTATTGATCTCGATATTCGGGCTGTCGGCGACCTGCATGTAGATGCACACCATACGGTTGAAGATGTTGGTATTTGTTTTGGGATGGCCCTTAAACAGGCGCTTGCAGATAAAGCAGGCATTAGGCGCTATGGCAGTATGATTCTTCCCATGGATGAAACTCTTGTTACGGTGGCGGTTGATTTGGGCGGCAGGCCTTTTTGTGTCTGGCAGGCAGAACTTCCGTGCGAAATGCTCGGGGCTTTTAATGCGCCACTTGCTGAAGAATTTTGGCGCTCTGTTTCCAGCGCTGGCCTTTTGAACCTTCATGTGATTCTTAATTACGGTCGGAATTCTCATCACATGGTTGAAGCTATTTTCAAAGGTGCAGCTCGCGCTTTAAGGCATGCAATTGAAGCTGACCCACGCAATCCAGGCATACCTTCTACCAAGGGTGTTTTGTAATTTCATTTCCTCTTGTTCTGCTTATAGCTTGAGATTGAATCTTTTTCAGGGTATTCTAGTTTTAGTTGATCCTTCTCAAAATCTTCCTTCTAGTTATTTTGGAGTATGTTGAACATGAGTCAGGAACCAACAGGAGCAAGTCAGGCACAGTCCCTTCAGCAACAACGCATGAGGGAGTTTTTGCAAATGCTGCCCTTGACTACTGAAATTGCCGGATTACCTCCCTCTGCACAAGGCGCGTATTTCAGCGAAGGGCAGATGGAAAATCGTGCTATTGCAATGAAGGCAGCTTTTAAAATCGCCAAGCAAATCATGAAAGATATTGCGGGTTGATCGATCCCAAACTTATTTTTAAGGTAGGTTGATGACTACTTCTGCTTGGCTTCAACTTCTTCCTAATCTGCCTCAATCTTGGAAAGAATCCTTGGTTGTCAAAACCATCAGTGGAACCGAACTTTCAGTTCAATCCATTGTGCGTATTGATGAATTGTTTGTTGTGATACGGGGTAGGGTTGCAGGAACAACAGAGCAGGGGCAGGTTTATTTTGTTCCGACTGATAGGATTGAAACAATTTGTATTCAGAGACCGCCTAAAGAAGATGAGATGCAAAAAGCTTTGAACGAAATGTTTGGGCTTCCTGTTTCAATGGCGCCTGCTGTAATCGAAAAAACTTCCGATAACCTCCGTGCTACCACCATTATGCGATTAAGTCCGGAAGCACACGAAAGGTTGAAGTCATTGTCTGCAGCATCAAAGCAGGCCAATCCTCCAACTCCCTAAAAGAAATATGATTTATTCAAGGAGCAATAATGGATCCCAAGGATCCCGAAGTTGGTACGGCACCCATTCATTTCATCCAGCCAGGCGGTGGCTTTTGCTTCAGCCTTGAAATAGCTTGGGGGAAGTTTCGCAGGGCGATTTTGAAATCATTCTTCCCGGCTTACACCGGAAGAATGCAGGCATTACGCCTTGGCTCCTGCCCTGATTGTAACCATAACATCATCGATTCGCGTGACTTAAAACTATTCTCCAATGTATGTGGCTTTTACTTCGATCCAGATCTCGACCCTTTTGCTGGTCGTAATAAAATCTGGTTTGCTCGGCCGGGCATCATGGAACTGCTTTGCTTTACCCTTCTCTTGGTTCCTACCACCATTGCTTTCATTTTTATGGCATTGTTGATTCACCCCGCTTTTGGCGTAGGCGCTGTTGCAGGATTTCTACTTTGGCTTTTCGTCATCTCCTTTTTTCGTAATCCGCCCAGAGAAATCCCCGTTGCTCCCAATATCTTGGTCAGCCCTGCAGATGGTGTGATCACTCATCTTGAGGAAGTCGAAGAGGCTGGTATCGGCAAAGCTTTCCGCGTTAGTATTTTTCTTTCGGTGTTTAATGTGCATGTTAATCGTGTCCCCCTTGCAGGCACTGTCACCCATGTTCGGTATTATCCAGGCGCTTTTCTTGATGCACGCAGTAGCGATTGCGCAAAACGAAACGAACAACTTTGGATCGATTTGATTGAAAAAGAAAAAGGGTTTCCGGTTAGGGTTAAGCAAATTGCAGGGGCCATCGCCCGAAGGATTGTATGTCAGGTGGGCGTTGGCAAATTTTTGAGGCGGGGCGAGTTATATGGCATGATCAAGTTCGGCTCGCGCACAGATGTACTTATACCTGCTAATCTTGTTGAAAATGTTTTGGTCAAGGTTGGAACCGCAGTGTACGGCGGCTCAACCATTATCTTGAAACTTAAAGATTAAACCTGCGCCAATGCAAGCTTACCACCGATCTTGAATGCATTTGGAGCTGCTTCGGTGCGAATAACCTGATTATAAAGGGTGTCGCGTTCTACGGGAAGTCGCCCTGCTTCTGTAATCAATCTCTGAATTTCTGTAACGGTCATTTCCTGCGGGGTATCAGATCCTGCATCGTGATAGATTTTTTCATGCACCACGGTTCCATCGATGTCATCAGCACCAAAGCTAAGAGCCACCTGCGCTGTTTTAATTCCCATCATCACCCAGTAAGCTTTTACATGCTGGAAGTTGTCTAGAAAGATTCTGCTGATGGCCATGACTCGGAGGTCAACCATAGCGCTTGGTTTGGTGATGTGCTGCATTCTGGTATTTTCGGGATGAAAGGCTAGAGGGATGAAAGTTTGGAATCCCCCGGTCTCATCTTGTAACTCACGAAGTTTTTCGAGATGTTCAAGCCTGTGATGGGGCTTTTCGATATGCCCGTAAAGCATGGTCGCATTGGAACGAAGGCCTAGGTTGTGTGCTGCACGATGAATGCGAAGCCAGTTATCAGTATCGGCTTTATGTTCGCAAATGATATCCCGAACTTCGGGGTTGAAAATCTCCGCACCCCCACCCGGAAGACTGCCTAATCCCGCTTCCTTGAATTCTTGAAGAATATCGCCCACGGGCCTTTTGGTAAGCCTTTCGAACCATTCCCACTCTACCGCAGTAAAAGCCTTTAGATGCAAGTTGGGGTGTTCCTTATGCACAATGCGTACGATATTGAGGTACCAATCATAGGGCATTTGATGATGCAAACCACCAACGATGTGCATTTCCGTTGCGCCCCTGCCTTCGGCTTCCTTGGCACGATGAAGGATTTGTTCATCGCTCATGAGGTATGCTTTTGGGTCTTTCAAATCAGAACGGAAGGCGCAGAAAATACAACGGTAGACACATACATTCGTGGGGTTTAAATGCACATTAACATTGTAATAGCCGACATTCCCGTTCTTTTTTTCACGCACAAAGTTAGCAAGTTTACCTAGGGTGAAGAGATCTGCATGGTCATGGAGGTGCAAGCCTTCGTCTAGGGTTAATCGATTCCCTGAACGAACTTTGTCACTGATTAATTGTGTCGTAAATTCGATGCTAGCCATGCTGAACTCCTGTGCACAAATCTACTGCCTAAACCCTTACCAATCATGATAGGAACCGTAGGAAAAGAGGGGAGGCAACTGCAATCCTTTTCATGCGATTCAAAATAGGTTATGCTATTTTCATGTTTTGGATTTTAACAGAATTAACGGGGCTTCCTACCATGCTTTCTCTTAAAAAAATAGCAGTACTTACTTTGCTTTTTATCTTTGTAGGTACTGGAATTACTGCAGAACCTGCACTTCCAGAGATGAAATTCAAGGATGTGAAGGAAGTTGCCCCAGGCGTATTCTTCAGGTTCTCCTCGATTAGTGCTAAGGATAAAACCGTACCTTTTGGCGGAAGTAACAACATATGGGTTGTTTTTGAAGATCATGTTGCAGTGATTGATGCCAACTTTCCAGATGGCGCTGCAGATGTGGTTGCTGCAATCCGAAAAACTACCAATAAGCCTATTCGCTATGTGTTTGACACCCATCATCATGGTGATCATGCCTATGGAAATAGTGTTTTTTTTAAGGAAGGTGCAACCGTGGTGGCGCAGGCCAATTGTGCCAGATTAATGCGCGAATTCGGCCCTGCAGAATTTGAAGAGGCTGGTAAGGGGCCTACTGGCAGAAAAGATGTTGCATCCTCTTTCCTTAAAACTCCCGGTATTGTTTTTGATGATCGATTGGTGCTCGACGATGGCAAACAGCGGGTTGAATTTCTATTCATGGGCCATGCCCATACTGCGGGCGATGCTGTTGCTTGGCTACCCAAACATGGAATCCTTTGCACAGGGGATGCTTGCGTAAATGGCGCATACAACTTCATGGGGCATTCAGATTCCGGTTCATGGGTAAAAGCCTTAGAGAAGATGGCAGATCTAAAGCCAAAGATGATTTGCCCCGGTCATGGCCCAGTTGCTGGCGCAGACCTGATTCAAAAGCAGAAACGCTATTTTGTTGATCTTCGTGATGAGGTGGGTAAGAGCATTAAACAAGCGAAAGATTTAAAGTCGTTACAGGATTCAATTAAATTTCCTTGGTATGAACAATGGACTGGCGTGCCTGTGAAGCCTGATAACATTGAGCATGTTTATAAGGAACTTACAGGCATGGTTGTGCCTCATGATTTACTGCGCGATCTTAGTTATGTTTCGGGCAATTATACACCTGAAAAGCCAAAAACTGGCTGGGTTGCGCCCAAGCGTGTGATCTTGTCTTCTGGGTTTATGCCCGCAAGAATTGCAGAGTTAAAAGCCATCGCACCTGATATCGAATTTGTTGCAGTGCCTACTTTGGAAGAAGCTGGCAAAGCCATCATGAATGCTGATGCGGTGCTGGGTTTTGCAGATAGCAGCCTGCTACAATCGGGGAATAAATTACGCTGGATACAATTGGGCCCAGACCTGCCTAAAGATTTTCTTGCCAATGCGAAAACCAAGGGCGTGCAAGTTACCAGCCTTGATCGTGCAGCACTTCCCGCAGAGGCAGATCAGGCGTTGCGTAATTTGCTTTGGGTTGCTCAACAAGGCCAAGCTGATGGTTTGCAGGGTAAAAATGTTGCTATTTATGCTCCCGAAGCTCTAGCGAAGATTGTCTCTAGCAGAGTTCAAAACTTTGGGGCTAAAATCTCCATCAATGAAATGTCGCCTACCATGGGTGGTACCGATGTGATGGTTATTTATCTTAACAATACTAAGCAAGCCAACACCTTGGCGAATATCCCATGGGGTGGTTTGAAGCAGGGCGGAAGCTTGATTATCATGGGTGATGCAACAGGTTTAAAGGCCGAAGCAATTAATTCGGTTATTAAGTCCGCAAAGGCCCAATTGGTTGCAGTTGATCTCAAAGGGATTCAAAATCCTGAGGCCATTGCAAAGGAACCAGGTGTTGGAAAAGTTCATATGGTTGAAAAGAATACTGTTGCTTCAACTTCAGTTACAGAGCGTAAGTGGAAGTTATTAAGAGAAAATGTACGCAGGTTTTCAACAGGCGAACCTTTGCTTGCAATCATCGATGGTGAAGATTACTAACCCTTCAGCTTTTGCTGAACGAAGTAGCGGAAGAAAATTGCAATTGAATTCAAGCCGAGAAGCATGGTGATAAGAATTGCGCTTGCAAGGGCTGCATTGTAATGGAATGCAGGGTCTGGATCGTCAGACCAAGAATAAATCTGCATGGGTAGCGCAGTAAACCTGCTGAAAAGGGTGGGGCTGAAATTCACATAAAGCGCTGCGCCAAACAATACCAAAGGGGCTGCTTCGCCCATCGCACGCGAGAGTGCCAAAATCATACCAGTCAAAATCCCAGGCAAAGACGAGGGTAAAACAATTTTCCAGATTGTTTGCCAGCGGGATGCGCCGAGTGCCAAAGAAGCATGGCGAAGGGAAATAGGAACAGCCCGAATGGCTTCTTGGGTAGAAACAATGATCACGGGTAAAACAAGCAGTGCGAGTGTCAAGCCACCGCCTAGAGTATTTCGGGCAGCAATTGCAGGGCTTTCAAAAGGCTTGAAAATTAATTCGACAAACACATAGGCCCCTAGGATTGCATACATGATGGAGGGCACGCCTGCGAGGTTGTTGATGTTAAGCTGAAGAATCGCACCGATCCAGCTTTGGGCACGGTATTCTTCAAGGTAAATTGCAGTTGCAACACCAAGGGGGATTGCAGCGCAAATAGTTATTGCGCCTAATAGAAGGCTACTTAATAAGGCAGCTTGAATACCTGCATCTTGGGGCTGGCTGCTAGGCCCTGCTGAAATAAAATGCCACAACATGCCAAAATAAGAGAAGTCATTGCGTTTGTCGCTCTTCAAATTGGATTCAATTTCAACCTTGGTTTGAACCCTGTCTTCGATTTTTTTACTTATGACTTTATCGTAGCGTATTGCCAAACTTGCTGCATTAGCTGGATCTTGCTTGATGCGGGTTTCTTTTTCTTTGGTAAGATCTGCGATTTCTTTGTTAGTCTCTGCGTCAAAATCTTTAACCCTGCGTTCGATCTCAAGATTAAACTTTGCAATACGATCGGGCATCAATTTAAACCATGAATTAACATCAATGCCTAATCGAAGGAAAAACAGCAGCAAAAGCGCCAAGGCCATAAAGGTACAGCCAAACGCAAGCCATGCAAATCCATGGTCTGCAATCTTACGACTTAGGGAAAGGCCTTCCCCCTGATAGCTTTTTCTGGGTTGCGTCATTGGTATACCTGCCGGTACTTAGTTAAGATCCATTGTGCCAGCATATTCATCGCAAGAGTTACAACAAAAAGCACAGCGGCAACTGCAAATAAACTGTTAAACAGGGTGGTGCCGTGCTGAACATCTCCTTGTGCTATGCGTGCGATAAAGCCTGTCATAGTTGCAAGGCCTTCTCTAGGATCGAGCGTAAGTTTGGGTTGGCCACCGCAAGCTAGGGTAACGGCCATGGTTTCCCCAATGGCTCGCGAAATGGCAAGAAGAAAAGAAGCGAGAATGCCAGATAGAGCAGCAGGAACAACAACTTTGGTGGAGGTTTCAAATTTGGTTGCGCCTAAAGCGTAGGAGGCTTCGCGCAAAGATCCGGGGACCATTCGCATTGCATCTTCACTTAAAGATGCAACCATGGGTAAAATCATGATCGCAACCACAATCCCACCAGATAACTGATTAGTAACAGGATCGAGACCTGGAATAAACATTTGAAGCATCGGGGTGATTGCAAATACTGCAAAGTAGCCATACACCACGGTGGGGATGCCTGCAAGCAGTTCAAGCGTTGGTTTTAATAACAACCTAATAGGTTTATTAGCGTATTCGCTAAGGTAGATAGCAGAAATTAAACCCATGGGTAGCGCAAGCACAGCAGCGATGACTGCCACCATGATTGTGCCGGTAAGCAAAGGAAGGATGCTATATTTAGCATCTTCAAACCCAGCGGTCCATTCGCTGCCTGTGAAAAAATAACTGATGGAAACAGTGGGGTCACTGAAAAACTGGTAGGTGCCTGAAAAAACAATCCAAGCGATTGCAACTGTAATCCCAATGGATAAAAAAGCAGAGGCAAAAAGCGCCCATTCAATAATCCATTCAGAAACTCTGAAGGCTGGTGCAGGGGGCAATCGCCTAGTTTTAGGAAGCCCGGGTGATTTTTCCTCTGCACTCATTTACTTTTGCCTTGCTTTAATTCCAAACTTAAAACTTTGAAGAACACAATTATAAGCCGGAATCCTTCCTAGCATGACGGGATTTAAAATTATTTTCCTGCTTCTTTGATGGCATTGGCCAGCTTTTCTTGTACATCGGATTGCATCAAGGCATCCATTTTAATGTACTTGGCTTGGGCAATTAGATCGTTTCTGCGCAGGAAAAATGTCATGAAGTCTTGAACTTCTGGGCGCTTAAGTGATGATTTCTTGACATAAATAAACAATGGCCTCGAAAGAGGAGAATAAGTTTTATCCATTACAGTGGCTTCGCTAGGGCTGATGAACTTGTCGCCTTCTTTTTTAGCAACCGAAACAATCCCAAGCTTTTCTTTGTTTTCTTCGTAGTAAGCCAGGCCGAAATAACCCAATGCAAACTTGTCCTTGGCAACGCCATTAACGGTTACATTATCATCTTCGGTCGGTTGATAACTGGTTCTGCTTTGGCCAGATTTGCCATTGATGACTTCGGTGAAAAAGTCAAAAGTTCCTGAATCGGTCCCAGCGCCAAAGAGTTTTACTTTTTCTTTAGGCCAAGTTGGGTCAACATCGCTCCAGTTTTCCACTTTGGAATCTTTATCCCACATGGTTTTAAGTTGTGCCACGGTCATGTTTTTGGCCCAAGTGTTTTCTTTGTTGATGACGATAGAAAGGCCATCCCAAGCAACTTGGAACTCGAAAAATTCGACCCCGTTCTTTGCGCAAGATTCTTTTTCTTCAGCTTTGATGGGTCTTGAGGCATTGCTGATATCGGTTTCACCTGCTGCAAATTTCTTGAATCCACCGCCTGTGCCTGAACGGCCAACGGATATTTTTACATTAGGATTTGTTTTGCTGTACTCGCTTGCAATCGCTTGGGAAATAAGAAGCACGGTACTCGAGCCATCAGCTTTGATTTCGCCCTTCATTTCACCTTTGGCAGGGGTATTTTCGGCGGCTTTTTTGCCTTGTGGCGCTGGGGCGGCCTTCTGATCTTTCTTAGGTGCTGTATTGTCACCACCACCACAACCCAATGCCAAAATGCTAAGCAATGTCATCAGGGCAAAACTTCTTTTCATCGACATGATAATAGTCCTTGTTTCATTCCTTAAGAAATTCGTTGAATAACCATATACTATAGTTAATTTAATTAATGTGTGGGGGCAAGTTAAGGTTTGAAGAAGTTTTTATTTTCAAGCCACTATTTACTTTAAAGCAGCTAACTTTGGATCTAAAGTTTAAGAAGATTAAAAACCTGATGAAAAATGTTTATAATACTGGATATATGAACCCAATAGGTCTTTTCGGCTCAATGGTTCTTCCAGATTGAGATCGTGCAACCTTATGTTTCAAAAAGTATTTGTGCCTTTCGCTATAGTGTTTCTGGGGATCTTGGTAATTCTCGGGATTTTCCTTACCCAAACAGATCTTGAGCGAAGCTATATTATCAAAATTATGCTGCTTATTGGCATAATTGGAATCGGTCTGATTGCCTTTGAAAGTAACCGAATTTCGAAGGTTATTGCGTTGCCCCTCGAAGAATTATCCATGGGAATTCAAAGGGTCGGCTTAGGGGATGATAACCAGCGAATCCTTTCAGATGATCAGGGAACCTTGGGAAACCTGATGCGCTCTTTCAACCGAATGACCGAAAGGCTTGAAGATAAAGTTAGCAAGCTGGAAGAGGATAGGCAGCAGTTGCGAACCATTTTGAGCGGTATGGTTGAAGGTGTGGTTGCCCTCGATGCTAATCAGCGGGTTCTATTTGTAAATGATCGTGCTCTAATCTTGTTGGATTTACAATCTCATGCCTTGGAAGGTAAAAGGCTTTGGGAATTAGTAAGAAATCGAGAGATGATGGATTTGGTGGAAGAAGCATTAAGGCAACCCGAACCCAAACGAAAAGAATTGACCTTTGCAACTTCTGGAAATCGCAGCCTGACTTTGCACGCAGCCAGATTGCCCGGGAATCCTACCCGCGGAGCGGTTTTGGTGCTGCATGATACAACCGAATTACGAAGGCTAGAAAGGCTTAGGCAGGAATTTGTTGCAAATGTTTCCCATGAGTTGAAGACTCCGCTTGCGGTGATCAAAGTTTGCGCAGAAACACTTCTTGATGGTGCGGTGGAAGATTGTGAAAACCGGTTGCGTTTTCTAGAACAAATCCTCGAGCAATCCGAACGCTTGAATAATCTAATCATGGATTTACTCAGCATCGCAAGAATCGAAGCAGAGACCGAATTATTTGACTTTATCTGGGTCCCCGTTAAGGAAGTGGTAGAGCAATGTGTCAATAGGCATAGAGATCGGGCAACGCAGCGCTCGATTTCCATAAATGCTTTTCCAATGGAAGGCAGCCTTCATCCAGATCAAGATTTGGAATGTTTGGTTGATGAAGAAGCTTTTGTGCAAATACTAGATAACCTCGTTGATAATGCAGTGAAATATACCCCAGAGCATGGAACGATTACTGTGCAATGGGGCCTTGAGAATAAATATGTGATTATCCAAGTCTTAGATAATGGGATTGGGATTCCTGAATCCGACCTGCCTCGGATTTTTGAACGATTCTATCGTGTCGATAAAGCCCGTTCCCGTGAGGTTGGGGGAACAGGCCTTGGACTTTCGATTGTGAAACATCTCGTACAGGCGATGAAAGGCAGCATCTCAGCAAACAGCCAAGTAGGTAAAGGCACTACTTTTACAGTGCGTTTGCCTTATGCCAAAGATTAAACAGTTGCTTTACTTGCCAGGAAATAAGATTTTTCTGGTGTAAAGGCTTTGCCCAACCAAAGCATAAAGAGTGCTTTTATCAGTTCCTGCAAATGCGATTGAACTGGCAAACCTAGGGAAATCAGGTTGCAATAAAACACCACATAACCGCCCAGTTGGATCAAATACCTGTACCCCAAGGGAAGTTGCAGCATAAATCCTATTTGCCTTATCGAGCGTCATGCCCGGTATAGATCCGGTAACTCCTGCGAGAGGTTTTCTGGGTGCAACATATCGATCCTTGGCTGTTATATCCCCGTTTTGCTCTATGCGAAAAGTGAAAATCGATCTGCCATCTGCACTGCCAGCAAACAGAGTTGTTTCATCATTGGAAACCGCCAAGGATATAACTGCATCTTCGGTGTTAACTTTCTTTTTAGCACCTGATTTATCAAAAAGATAAATCGTTTTTTCAGTAGGCGCTGCTCCATAGCACTTACCCTGATTTAAAGTGCAAAGGGCGACACAATCCAAGCCTTCGATAAGCATGGAAGCTTTGGAATTGCCCGAAGTCGCGTAAAGAATATTCGAACCACTGGCAAGAAAAATCCCACCCTGAGAGTCAATTGCCAAGGCCTTTGCTGGCGCATCAGTCACCACTTCAATGGTTTTGCCTGTGGAATCAAGCTTTAAGATTGATTTAGATTTGGTGCTAGCAAGGAATAAAGCCCCTTTAGAATCAGAAGCGATAGCGGAAAATTCCCCAGCAAGATTGCTGGTTGTTTTAGTCCAGTTTTCGGAGGGTACTAGAATTTGGCTAAGAGGGATATCTTGAGAATATCCCCAAGTTGTAGAAACAAGGAGTAGAAAGCAAGAAAGAAGCCTGTTCATGAGTGATTCCTGTGGAAGGTAGAAGGAAGATTATTCGCGCCAAAGCCAGCGTAGGGACTCTGGAAGAATGACGCCACCATGTTTGCCATTGTGACCGCCATCCCCTTCGACATAGACAAAATCATATTTTGCGAATTTGAGGGCAGCCGCCATGGATCGGTTGGCGAGGGGCCAGTGGCCATGAAGGTTATCGAGATCGTTGCTACCATCTTGGAGGAAGATGCGGATGGGTTTCTTTTCGGTTTTGCGAATCATACCTGGGTAAACATCGCCCCCGCGGATATTGGTGAAGCTGCCAACATGGCTTAAAACTTTGCCAAACAAATCGGGTCGTTCCCAAGCTGCGGTAAAGGCACAAATGCCACCACTGCTGATTCCGCAAAGGGCCCTGCCTGCAGGATCTTTGCGAACATTATATTTCTTCTCGATTTCGGGGAGGATTTCTTTTTCGAGGAAGGTTGCATATTGGTCAGAGGGGGTATCGTATTCGAAGCTGCGGTTGCTGCGGCCTTTTTCTTTGGGGTTGGAAGATGGAACGGTACCCGGATTTAAAAACACGCCAATGGTTACGGGCATTTCTTTTTTGTGTATAAGGTTGTCAAATACAACGGTGGCACGGAACTGGCCCTTCTCGTTAGCATAGCTGCCTCCATCTTGAAATATCATAATAGCAGCCGGGGTTTTGCCATCGTATTGTGCGGGTACATAAATCAACATTTCGCGAACAGTACCTGGGAAGATATTGCTCTTCCACTCAGATTTCTCAATTTTACCCTTGGGAGTATTGGGGTTTGGCTGGGAATCGATGCCAAGAACATAATCATCTGCTGCGAAGGTGAAGCTACAGAAAAGACCTAAAAAGCAGGCGTAGGGTAAAAACCGGTTCATTGAGAGATTCTCCTTCTACAGTGGTTTTAATGCAAATAACGATCATAAAGTGCTTTAGGGTGATAGGTAAAGGAAATTCGAGCATAGAAAACAGAATCATAACATCATCGTTCCTTCATCGTTTCTTCACAATTAGTCACTAACATAACCATCTAAGTAGATTAAGTTTGAAGAGTATTTTCAAGCAAGGACATGTTACAAATGGCAACTACCTCTTACGCTGCGATTTTAACTGAAAGAAATCTGAACGGTAGAGAGCTTACGCCCCAAAACAATAGCTCCCCTAAGTATCAAATTAAAAATTTGAACTTCTGGTATGGCGCTCATCAAGCATTATTCAACATTGATTTTTTGATTCCAGAAAGATCGGTAACTGCTCTTATTGGCCCCTCGGGTTGTGGGAAATCAACATTTCTTCGCTGCTTGAATCGAATGAATGATCTGGTGGAAGGTACTAGGCACACAGGTTCAATCTTACTCGACAATGAAGACATTTTTCGTCGTTCACTTAACATGGTTGATCTTCGTAGAAGAGTTGGCATGGTATTTCAAAAGTCGAATCCATTTCCTAAGTCGATATTTGAAAATGTAGTGTATGGGCCAAGGGTTGCAGGGGTAAACAACAGTGCGGTATTGCAAGAGATTTGCGAGCGTTGTCTGAAAAACGCAGCGTTATGGGATGAAGTTAAAGATAGATTGAATCAGTCTGCATTAAACCTTTCAGGCGGTCAGGCCCAAAGGCTTTGTATTGCCCGGGCCCTTGCTACCGACCCTGAAGTAATTCTCCTTGATGAGCCAGCAAGCGCTCTCGACCCCGCTTCCACTGCGCGCATCGAAGATCTTGTTTTTGAACTCAAACGCGATTACACCATCATCATCGTCACGCATAATATGCAGCAAGCAGCCCGTGTATCTGATCAAACAGCTTTCTTTTTTCAAGGTAAAGTAATTGAAGTCGGGCCAACAGATCATCTTTACACGAGGCCTCAAGTCAAACAAACTGAAGATTACATCACGGGTAGGTTTGGTTGATTAACCAAAAAGGACACTTACATAAATGTCAAAGCATCTTGAACGCGATTTGGACGACCTACAAAAAGATATCATGGGCCTTGCAAGCCTTGTAGAGCAGGCTTTTTCTCTTAGTATCATAGCACTTCGCGATCGAAATCCTGATATTGCACGGGATGTTATCCAAGGCGATGTGCAGATTGATACCGAAGAAAACCAGATCAATGAAGATTGCCTCAAAATCCTGGCTCTTCATCAGCCAGTTGCGGGCGACCTGCGCAGATGCACCGCTGCAATGATGATTATCACCGACCTTGAGCGTATGGGTGATCTTGCAGAAGAAATCAGTGAGCGCGCAATTCACCTTTGTACCCCGCCTTTTTTTCCGATCCCCGAGGGTTTGCAACGAATGGTGGACATGACCACCATCATGGTGCGACAAAGTCTTGATGCATTCGTTAATCTTGATGTGAAACAGGCCCTTATGGTCGTCCGCATGGATAATGAAGTTGATCGTTACAACAATCAGATCATTCAGGAAATCATTAAACTGATGACCGAATCAACATCAAATATTCAACATGGGTTGTCCATGTTTTCAGCAGTCAGGCATATCGAAAGAATCGCAGATCATGCAACCAACATTGCAGAAGATGTGATTTATCTCGTAGAGGGTGAGATTGTCAGGCACCGTGTCCAAGAATTGGAGGGATAATTATGAGTTCTGAGGTAACTTCTATGAAAGATGCAAAAAAACAGGCTCCATTGAAAGCAGCACCAGCACCGAAAGTGAAAAACGGGATCAAAGTGCTTGTCATCGAAGATGAAAAAGCATTGGTCGATGCCCTTGTATATAACCTTGATCGCGAAGGTTATGAAGTGACCGTGGCCCACGAAGGGCAGGATGGACTTCGTAAAGCCCAAGCGCTTCCAGATATCATTTTGCTTGATATCATGCTTCCAGGTATCAATGGTATCGAAATACTTAGGGAGTTGCGAGGTAACGAAAAAACCAAGGCAATTCCTGTTATCGTAGTTTCAGCCAAATCGGAGGAAACCGACCAGGTGGTGGGGTTCTCGATGGGTGCGGATGATTATGTAACCAAGCCCTTCAGTGTTAAAATTCTATTGCAACGAATCAAAGCTTTGCAACGAAGAGCAGAAGTTCCTGCGAAAGAGGGCGATGTTGAATTGATCGAGCATAAGCAGGTAAAAGTGGATATGGTCAAGCATCGTGCATTTATTCTGGATGAAGAACTCGATCTGACCCCAACGGAATTTCGCTTGCTCGAATGCCTGCTGCGAAGTCCAGGTCGGGCCTTTTCGCGCCAGCATTTGATGGATTGTGCAATTGGCGAAGGCGCCATCGTTCTCGAAAGAACCATTGATGTGCATATCAAAACCCTCCGTAAAAAACTTGGTTCAATGGATATGATTGAAACTGTTCGTGGCTTAGGTTATCGCTTTAAAGAATAACCATCTGCTTATAATGCGCATCAGGAATGTTCTTTCATTCGTGATGCGTATTTCATTTCTATCACAGCAAGTGCTTATATCTTCTTGTCTGCCTTCATCGTCTCTTCATAATAAAAACACTGATTATTCTCCCTTCATTCTCTGTAAATACTTTCCATAAAAGTTATGATAAGTCCAAATTCGTTTCTGCTTATTATGGAGAATAAATGCAGACTTGCTTGGATGCCTTGATTATTTCTGATATTCATCTTGGCAGTGACAATTGCCAAGCCAAAGATCTGGTTGTCTTTCTTGAACAAATTCGCTGTGGTGTCATTCAAACTTCCAGAATCATACTCAATGGCGATGTGTTTGATTCCTTCGATTTTCGAAGGCTTAAAAAAAATCATTGGAAAGTGCTTTCACTCATCAGGAAACTTTCCGATCACATTGATATCACTTGGATTCATGGTAATCATGATGGATCGCTGGAATTCATCTCCCATCTTTTAGGTATCAATGTTGAACATCAATATGAGTTTGAAAGTGGGGGAAAAAGAATTCTTGCCTTGCACGGTCATATCTTTGATGAATTCATTGATAAGCATCCTTGGTTGACTATGTTTGCAGATTACTTTTATTGTCTTTTACAAAGAATAGATTCCTCCCACACCTTTGCTAAGTTTGCCAAGACTGGCAGTAAAACCTTTCTTCGGTGTGCAGAAAAAATTGAAGAAGGTGCTATTAACCTTGCACGCAAGCTAGGCTGCCATTCTGTTTGTTGTGGTCATACCCATCATGCCATAGAAAAAAACAACCAAGATGTAAAGTATTACAACAGTGGTTGCTGGACCGAAACAAAACCCACTTACCTGACAGTTCTTAATGGTGAAATCAAAATCCAAACCTATATTCCTGAGGAAGCGGAAATCATAGTGATGGCACTTGTACAGCAAGAGGTTGTTTAAAGATACAAGTCGGTGTATTCTGGGCAAATGGTTTTATTAGTCATGCCTAGCATGGAACTCAGGTAAAGATGTTTAGTCAAACGAGCAATAACTCTGAGCGGGAGTTTTTATTTCCTAAGGTGCAATCTCAGTGCGATTTGCTTTCTGCGCAAAGTGCTTTGATTTCACCCGCCCACTTAGATGGTAGCGAGCAGTTATTTCAAGCCATTGTTTCGCAACATATCCCAGGGGTTGAACTTGGGGTGATTGTTATATGTACAGGCAATTCTAGACGAAGTATGCTTGCTGCAACCATGGGAAATATTGCAGCAGCCTACCATGGTATTCCTGAACTGCGGTTTTATTCAGGTGGAACAAATCCCAGTGCATTCAATCCCAGAACCATTCGAACCCTTAAAGAGGTCGGGGTTGTAATTGAACCATTAAATGAAAATGCAACTGTAGGTGATGCAGGTGAAGTTAATCCTAAGTATATGATTAGCTGGGGCAATCTTCCTCGTATGGGTGTTAATCGCTTTGAAATCAAGGAATTCTCAAAGATTTATAGCGACCCCCATAACCCTGGTAAAGCATTCATTGCTTTGTTGGTTTGCGATGAAGCTGATGGCTCTTGCCCGAACGTTCAGGGCGCTTCTTATCGAATTGCGATGCCTTTCCAAGATCCAAAATCATTCGATGGCTCTGATCTCGAATCTGCAAAATATTCTGAACGACGAGACGAAATCGGTAGGGTCATGCTTTCAATTGTGCTTAAAGCAAAGCGCCATCTCGCTGCTAATAAATGCTAGCCTATCTACTTTAGCTCTTCGATCTGTTTGCAGATGGCATTCCAAAGATCGAGCCTTGCCTGCAAAGAATTTCTAGCACTTTGTAATGCTTCTTCTTCTTTTATTTTACTGCCGCTACAGGCTTTGTCGAGCATCGAAATTGCCATCGGACCATGCTCATCGCCATCCAATTCAATATGTCGATTAAGGTAATAGGTGAGGATGGAGTAGCTGATATTAAATTGGTTGGCAGTCTTTTCGAGGATTTTGAGGAAAAGGTCGGGAAGCAAATCTTCCCTACCTAAAGTGAATGCTGCTGCAACGGAGTGTAAACCTCCAGTTTGTGCCAGGCCTATGGTTTGCGTTACAAAAGGAATAATGGAAGGAGGGGCATTCGATTTTAGCAGAGACTCTTCAAAAGGGGTGCCTGAGCGTAGCAAACCAATAAATTCGTTGATAGCTTTGGTATCTGCGTGCATCTCTTGCATGGCTTTAAGATAAAGCTCGAAATGACTTAGATAGCCACCTATTCCATCTTCATCGCTTTCCTCGCCCAGAACAATTTCATTGATAAGTCTGCGTATTAATGGGTCTGGCGAAGGCACCCAAGGTATTTCCATGCAAGTGAGTTTGATTTGCAACGCTTTTAAAAGGGACTGAAAATCCCAAACACACCAAACATGGTGCTGCATGAAAATACAAATAGCTTTGGGGGAATCAAGCAGTTGATAAAGCCTGTGGTTCACTAGTTGGTGTCGTAGTGATTCCAATTGCGAGTCAGTGTGCCAGTTCATTTTGAATCTCAGCAAGAAAAGTTAGAGCCTAATATATCCATAATCGAACCTAGAGGTGGATTTCAAGGCTTAGGCGGAGATTTTTCGCGTATATAGGCAAATAAATCTACTATATCCTGATCCGAAAGGGTATCTAAGATGTTTTCAGGCATGATCGATTTAGGTGAACTTGTCATAGTTTCAATCTTATCCTTGGCCAGTACCAAGCGCTGATTCTTGGCATCGAGCAATGTGAGTGAGCTTGAGTTTTCTTCTGCAAGAAGCCCGGTGAGTGTTCTGCCATCTTTCGTCTCGATTACTTGCGCTACAAATTCAGACCTGATATGCGCACTCGGGTCTACAACATGGGTAATGAGAGGAATCAGCGATTGGCGGTCTGCAGTAGTTAAATCTGGCCCTACTTTATTACCCTGACCAAAAAGCATATGGCAGTTGGCGCATTGCTTTTGGAAATGCAACTTACCCTTTTCGATGTCTGGTTTCGTACGATTGATAATAAGGTTGACATAACTGATACGGGCTATTTTTTCGCCTGGGCTAGGGGGCGACACTTTTCCATAGTGCTTCGTAAGAAGCCCAATCAGTTTTTCTTCTTTGTGCGAAGCCATGGCGCGCGCAAGATCGATGCTAATATCGGTTTTCAGGATCTTTCCCGTATCAACACGCTGCATTAAGAGAAGCGAAAAAGATGGCCTTTGAGATAGCAGAGCCAAAGATTTTGATTTTAAACTACCCGAAAGAGTGGGGTATAGATCCAAAAGCTTGAGGGCGACTGCGTCGTCTGCACTTGATTGCATTGCGTTGATGGTTGCCAAGCGAACATTGTCGGGAGTATTAGGTTCAAGAGCTTTGAGGAAGGTGGGCAGGTGTTTTGCATCAGAAAGTTGTCCAAGAAGTTCGATGGCAAAGATTCGATCGGAAGGAGGTAGTGTGGTGCTTGCAGCATTGTTGGATATTTCGTTGAGTGCTTTAGGGTCGCCTAGTCGAAAGGCTAGGCGTAGAAGTTCTTTACTTTTCGGATTTTTTTCCCGTAGTGAGGCAAGAGGCTTTTCCAAAGGCGTGGGCACCAGTGCCAACTTTCGTCCTTCCAAGGCTTTTTCGATTCCCGCAAGTACTTTCTTTTGATCGGGCTCGGTTCCTTCGTTGACCCAGCGCCTAGCAATGCGTTCCAAAAGGTTTTGCCTGACCATTACTTTCTGCCAAAAGGTCGGGTCCTTAAACCAATCGAGGATGAGTGCCCGACCTCGGATGGATTGATCTTCGACGGCCCACCATAGAAGCATAGGTATATAAAGATCTTGAATATATTGATCTTGAGAGTAAAGCGCTTTGGCGATTTGAAGGGCAGCATCGTATTGCAACCTTCGAGCAGAGCAGGCGAGTTGGGAGGCAACGGTTGGGCTTGTTTCTGTTCGTGCCATTTCTACCAACCTAGCAACAGCAATGGGCGAAAGTGTGCGCTTATCAGCGAGCAATCTTACGGCCCATTCGCGCACTGCGGGCGTGGGATGATCAAGTAATTCTTGCAAGAAGGTTGGGTCTGCATTTTGTGCGCCAGCGAGGGCCCAAAGGGCTTCGAGCGCTAATGTTCCCTGATTAGATTGAGCGATTTTCTTTAAAGGTTCTGAGCTTTTAGAGTCTTTTCTTTCTGCAAGAAGCCTTCGTGCTTCTCTGCTGTACCAAACATTTTTATGTGAAAGAAGGGAGATAAGTTGCGAGTTGGATTGTTGAGTAAGATCGAACTCTGGGATTTCTTTGAAACCCTTGGGTACGATCTTATAGATTCTGCCATTCGTACGATCCCAGTTATCAACGGGGTCTAGATGGGCGGCGCGTTTGTCGTGCCAGTCTGCAACATAAACTGCGCCTTCTGGGCCTTGAAAGCAATCGACAGGCCTGAACCAAGGGTCGTTTGCGATAAGGAAGTCTCCCCCAAATTGGCCAGCAAAGGTTGATCCGCGGGCTTCAATATCGTGGTAGTAAAGTGTGTTGGAAAGAAGGTTGCCTGCGATATACCGATTGCGATATTCCGGTGGGTAAAGGTCTGCCTGGTAAACGATACCCCCATTGGTGACATGCCCACCTTTAAAGTTTTTGAAAGGCATATGTTCGAAATAGCCGTAGGTGTGAGGGTTGTGAAGTGCGCCATGCTTGGAAAAACCTTTGACATAATAAGCGCCCTGAACTTGATGAAGCATAGCGACATTGCCGTAGTTGGTACCAGCGATGATCTGACCATTTTTGTCGAAATCGAGGCCCCAAGTATTGCCCCCGCCTTCCGAGAAGAGTTCGAATTCTTTGGTAATGGGGTGGTAGCGCCAGATGCCTTGCTGAAATTCATGGCCTCTGATTTTAGCTGTTACAGTGCTGCCTTGGGCTCCATAAAGCCAGCCATCTGGGCCCCATTGAAGCGAGTTTGCATAGGCATGTGAATCTTCCATACCAAAGCCTGCCAGAAGGACTTGGGGATCACCATCGGGAATGTCATCATGGTTTTTATCTGGGTAAAAAAGTAGGTAGGGGGGTTGCACTACGAAAAGGCCATCATGGCCGTAAATCATGCCAGATGCGAGGTTCAAGCCCGTGACAAAATCTTTTGATTTTCGAAACAAGCCGTTCTCGTCTCGATCATAAAGGATGGTTATTTTGTCTGCGCCTTTGGGGCCTTTGGGAGGTGCCTCGGGTACTCGATCCCAAATGGTGCGCAAATACTGATCTTGCTTCACAGCCTTAAGGCCCGCAGGATTAGGATATTGAAGATACTGTAATACCCACAAACGGCCTTTAGGATCGAAAAACATACTGAGCGGCTGGCGCACTTGGGGTTCGCTTGCAACTAATCGTACCTCCATCCCTGGAGGCACTTGCATTTTTTCCATTGCCTGTCTGGGAGATAAACC
>Ga0255099_1000089_pt1 | contig 37708 bp, 32 predicted proteins | sample Colum_Colum_RepA_2_FD_188451 | JGI IMG/M metagenome (GOLD analysis project Ga0255099, IMG submission 188451) | Freshwater microbial communities from Columbia River, Oregon, United States - Colum_Colum_RepA_8d | ecosystem: Environmental > Aquatic > Freshwater > River | place: USA: Oregon...
ATGTAAAAAGGTAATTAAGGAAAACGCAGATACCTTTGAATCCCTCGGAAAAGTGTTAGAATTAGCAGGGAACGAAGTAAGGCTTAAAATTCTTTTTCTTTTGGAGAATGAGCAAGAATTATGTCCTTGCGATTTAAGTGACATAATTGGTATTAGTATTCCTGCAATTTCTCAGCACCTCAGAAAAATGAAGGATGGGAACATTGTGCAAACAAGACGTTCCGGACAAACCATTTATTACTCTTTAAAGAAGGAACATCATAAGATTCTAAATCCCTTCTTTAAACATATCAAACAGAACTCCATTACATGAAAATTACAAATAACATAGATAAAATTGGGACTCTTGGTTTATTAATCACCGCCATCTTTTCGCCCTGCTGCTTTCCCCTTTTTGCCTTTGCAGCTTCTGCTCTTGGACTGGGCAGTTTTGAACTGTTTGGTGGTTGGACAATGTGGATATTTCAATTGATGGTTTTGATTTCTATTATTGGATTTATTATTTCATATAGAAAGCATCGTTGTACTTATCCGCTTCTTATTGCGATCCCAAGTGGCCTTCTAATTTTTTATGGCTATCATTTCAATAACAGTGATTATTGGACATATTTTCTGTACGGGGGAATGTTAGGATTACTTGTTGCAACCGGAGTAAATTATTACAGGAATAAACTTCACGGTTCTTGTGAAACCTGTGGAACTTATAATGGCAAAAAGGTAGAGCTGAAATCCACTTTAACCTGCCCGAAATGTGGCCATAAAAAGGATGAAATAATGCCAACGGACGCATGTGCCTATTTTTACGAGTGCGAAAACTGCAAAGCAAGGTTAAAGCCCTTGGAAGGCGATTGTTGTGTTTATTGCAGTTACGGATCAGTTAAATGCCCCCCAATTCAGGCGGGGGACAATTGTTGCTAAAAGGCTCCCACCTTGAATTTGGAGGGCAGTAAGGGGCTATTTTTCGGAAATTTCGGGTTCTTTACCAATGGCGTCTATTTCAGGACGGAAACGGTCAATGAAATCAAGTATTTCACCCAAATCCTTGGCGAAATGGTTTGAAATTTGTACCTTTTTTCCCGCTGAACGTGTTTTGCTTCAGTTATCTTTTAAACTAAATTTCATTTTTTTACTTCTTTCTCAAACTTTGTAAAGGCTTACCATCTTTGTTATTGAAGCACTCAAATTTGACTTCTTCGCAGGGTTTACGTGTATCCAAAATCATAGGAATGTGCTCACTCTTTTTCCCTGCTTTCAAATCAAGATTTACCGCTCTCATTCTTGTGAATCCCTCACGAAGGTTAATTTTACCATCCCTATCAGTAAAGGCCTTTACAGGGTTGCGTACTCTGTTTTAAACAATAGAGTTTATCAGTTCTTCGATGTTTCCACATTCTTCACGTAGGTTTCTTTTTTGTTAACCACCAGCGCAGTGGGTGACATCAAAACATAATTTTTTTGTTGTACTGTTGTTAAGGCTTTACCTTATCTGTTTTTTGCTTTCATGATTTTAATTTTAAAATTTGTGTGCGGAGTGCAACATACGATTTACTACGAATCGCTTTATCAAAGATACTTTCAGAGGAACTTAATGGAAATGGCTTCTTTTGGCTTTTTCAAAAGATTTAGATTATCTGCATTGATAGAGCATTATTAAACAAGGACAAAAGCTTCATTGTACTACTGTGAATCAGCACAGAATTTAAATATAAAAAACAGTATAGCTTCTATTATTCAGGTACATATCTTTATTTTTTTCTGGAACATAAGCATGGAAATCTCGGTAATTTGAGCATGATTTATGCCTCGTCTATTTTTTTAGAAGAATTTGGAAACATGGATCCTTTGATGTAATATTATGCTTATGAAAACTAAACACCTCGTTTACGCATCATTTATATTCGTTGCGATAGTATCATTTTCATGCTCAAATAATACAATTGATGCTGACGCCAAACGCATAGGCGATTTAATCTGTAAAGCCATGCAGTTAATGAAAAAAGTGCCTAGTGGTGATGAAAGTGTACTTGCAGAAAGCCAAAAACTATCACAAGAAGCTGAAGCCCTCAAAAATGAACTTGAAGCAAAATACACTTCAGATTCAGATAAAACTAAATTAGCTGAAGCAATTGCCAAAGCTATGAGTGATTGTAAATAATTTTATAAAAAATTATTTTTACCCTTTAATAGTCAATCTCTATTTATTTAAGATTTAATAATTGAATTAGGCTAAGCGCGGCTTCTTTACCTTTATCACCAACTCTATTTTCATCTGTTCGCTCAAGTGCTTGTGTTTCATTTAATACCGTTAACACTGCAAATACACAGGGTTTAAGAGTTTCCAAACTCACCTGCATCGTACCTTGAGCACAGGCCTGAGCAATATATTCAAAATGAGGCGTATCCCCTTGTATTAAACAACCAATAACAATAGCCGCATCAGCTTGCGCAAGAGAATATTTAGCCGCATAGGGCAATTCAAAACAACCAGGAACATACATAATTTGTATGTGATTGGCCGAAAGCCCATTTTCAATTAAAGTTGATTTAGCTGAATTTAATAACTTTTCGGTAATAAAGGAATTCCAACGGGCTACAATAATTGAAACCTTTACAGTTGTATTATTTAAAACCTGTATATCAGGCTTAAAACCCTTCAATTTACTTTTGTATTTGTTTTGCTTTTACTCGGGCAATAGCCTTTGCTACATCCGAAGCTTCTGTTGAATTATGAAACTCAGTTTGAATACGATCTAATATCAATAATGCATTTGCGTAATCTCCCAAAACCTCATAAATAGTTGCGGCTTTTTTTAAGAATAAAGGTGAAGTAAATGTATTACTGATTTTAGAAGCCTTTAAGTAATGGTCAATGCCCTCATTGGATTTTCCTAGCTCAACATACGCATCTCCAATTGAACCCTCAGCCATTGATTTAACAATTACGTCATCATTTGAATAGCGTTCAAAATTTGAAATAGCATCTTGAAATTTACCTAAACGCATGAGGCATACGCCCGCATAATAATAGGCTAAATTTCCAGGTTTTGTAGCGCTGTAAGCATCCGCAATTTGCAAAAAACCCGACATGGTTTTGGGTCCATCCGGAGTTAAAACAGTAATGCCCCCATTTAATGCAATTTTAAAACTATCCTTGGCAAAAAAATCTTCGGCCCAATACATGGCATTGGCAGCCTCCGCTTCTTGTTCTGGCATGTAAATCATATTATAGTAATATAGGCCCAGAGCCAGCGCAACAATTAGTCCTGAAATTCCTAGAACTTGTTTTTTGTAATGTTCATACCATGCTGAAAAACCTGAAAGGTTTTTTTCAGATGCCTCTACCTGAACATCCTGTTCGTTTTCAAATTGTTGTGTACCAGTATTTTTATCCTCAGACACGTGTTGATTTTCCATAATAAATACGTGCGAAGATACAAAATTAAACGAAAAGCGATGTTTTTACATTAAATTTACGCTTCATCTGTATTTGCAAACTATACATATTCAGCACTTTAAGAATATTTCTGAAGCTGATATAGCTTTTAAGATGGGTATAAATTTTATTACCGGCTCTAATGGCATGGGAAAAACCAATATCCTGGATGCCGTACATTATTTATGCATTAGTAAAAGTTACTTTTTACATCAAGATCGTTTAAATATTCAGTTTTCACAAAAGCAATTTACATTACAAGGTTCATTTTTAAAAAATCAACAGCTTTTGCATGTAAGCTGCTTGCAAACCCATGACTCCAAAAAAATTTTTAAAGTAAATCGCAAGGCCTACGAACGGCTTAGTGAGCACTTGGGCGTATTGCCTGTTGTTATGATTTGCCCTGCAGATGCAGATTTAATTACTGGTACGTCTGAACATCGGCGTCGCTTTCTAGATCAGCTTTTAATGCAATCGGATGCTGTATATTTTAAACATTTTACACAGTATTTACATTTTTTAAAACAACGTAATGCACTGTTACGAAATGCACAACATCAGCAAATAGACATGGAAGTGCTTCGCATATTGGATGCTCAACTTGTTTTACACGCACAAATCGTTTGGCAAAAACGCGAGGCATTAACGCAGTATTTTAAAACCCTGTTTCAAAACCTGCACCGGCAAATTATCCATTCAGGCGAAACAGCAGAATTTATATATTCACCATCAACAGATCCCAATCTTTATGCTGCAGAATTAATACAATCCTTGCCTAAAGACCGCATTTTAGGTTATACTTGTTCGGGACCTCATAAGGATGATATAGAGCTTCAATTTCAAGGCGTTTCATACCGTAAATTTGGCTCCCAGGGTCAACAAAAATCCTGTATAATTGCCATAAAATTGGCGCAATACCACTATTTAAAACAAAAACTCCATTGCCCACCCATACTTTTAATTGATGATTTTTCAGATAAATTAGATGCTATGCGTCTTTTACAAGTTTTGGAGATATTAAAATCTTTTTCAGAAACTCAAATTTTAATTAGTGATACGCAAATACCAAGCATTTTTAAGTCACATAACACGTACCATCATATTCACATTGAAAACGGCAGCATAACTACTATGAATTCAAATCAACATCAGTAGTGGCAGGAGCAGGCTTTTTAAGTCCTTCAATGGCATTTTGAAATCGTTTATTAAATAAAAGCAGAATTATAACGCCACAGGTTATACAAGCATCTGCCAAATTAAAAACGGGTCTAAAAAACTCAAAGGCTTCGCCTCCCCATAACGGCATCCAGTTTGGAAAAGTACCATTAAATAATGGGAAATAAAACATATCTACAACACACCCTTGCATAATAGGAGCATAGCCGCTTCCAAAAGCTGCAATGCCATCATAACCAAGGTATGTATTAAAATCTGCATTATATACCGTTCCACGATCAAACCACAATCCATAACATATACTGTCTACAATATTGCCTAAAGCGCCAGTTAATATTAATACAACAGCAATAATATACCCTAAGGGATATTGAGATTTAATGATTTTAATGAGGTAATACAATCCAAATATAGAAGCTAGTATTCTAAATGTGGTTAATGCAATTTTACCGTAAACGGCACCAAAAGTAAAACCAAAAGCCATTCCCGGATTTTCAGTAAAATGAATACTGCACCAATTCGTCCACCGCACCACCTCACCTAGTGGAAAATGCGTTTTAATATATATTTTAATTGCTTGGTCTGCCAGCAGCAAAACCGTTAAAATGCCAAATGCAATTAAATACTTTCGAGAACTCAAGTAGTTAAAATTGATTTAATTTTGCATCAATTCCCAATGTTGCATGCGGCACAGAACGTAAGCGCTCTTTAGGTATTAAACGCCCCGAAACCCTGCAAATGCCATAAGATTTATTTTCAATACGAATTAAGGCATTTTTAAGATTCACAATGTATTTTTCCTGTCGCGAGGCAAGCTGTGCTGTTTCTTCTTTACTCATAACATCACTACCATCTTCCAATAATTTAAAGGTTGGTGAGGTATCATCGGTTCCGTGATTATCTTCGTTGCTTAAAGTTTGTTTTAATAAGTCGTAATCCGCCTGAGCTTCCGAAAGCTTTGCTAAAATTAATTTTTTAAACTCTGCCAATTCTTTATCCGAATACCGGGTGCGTTTGTCACTTTGATTAATGTATGGTTTGGGTTCGTTTAAATGAGATTTATTTATAAGCGTTTTATGTATATCTACTTGCAACGGACGGTTTCTAATATAGGCTTCCATAGATGTGCCCGATGACCTGCCATCATTTTTCTTTCGTCGGCCGCGCCCCCGCTTTTCAGGCACTTCATCGTCATCTTCATCCGGTTCAGAGGCTGCCGGCAATTCCATATCCATTATGGCTGCATCATCATCCAGGGCCACCGCTTGATCGTCATCATCTGGCTTTTCATAATCATCCTGCACATCTGCATCGGGTTCGGCATCCTCGTCTTGCTTTTTAGACTTAGATTTTAAATTTTTTACCGGAGGGGTTTTTAAATTTTTAGAGTCTTGCAATTTACTTGCGGCGTTTACTTTACTTTTATTTTTTATTGTTGATTTTGGATTTTTTAATTCCGTCTTTTTTACCGCATCCGCAGACTTGGAAATTTTTGATGCCCCCTTACGAATTTCAGTAGATTTAACTTTAGCCTTAGGTAAAGATTTTGAAACCTGAATTTTAGACTTTTGCTTAGCTGCGGGTTTTGAAGCAGCCTTAATTGGTTTTGAAGCCTTTTTTGACACTTTGGATTTTGTACCGGTTTTTACCAAATGTGACGATTTAGATTTTACCTTAACAGGTTTAGAGGATTTTGGTTTTGCCAATTTTAAAAGTTTTGAGGCCTTTGGTGTAACTTTAGATTTCTGCTTTGTACCGGTTTTAGCTTTAACTGGTTTTTGTTTGTTAAGCTTTACTTTAGTGGTTTTTTTTGATTTGGACGTTGCCATACTTAATTAATTATAACTAATTCAACATGATGTGAATCATCAAGCTCTACACGTATACAGTTAGATTTTGAAAATTCAGAAACAAAACGACAATTATTCGTTAATGTTTCAGTACAAATATAGGTCAAATTTTGAGTAATTAAAGCTTGGGTGGAATCGGTACATTTAATTTCAATATCTATGCGATCTGTTAATTCTAACGCTTGATCTTTACGCATAATCTGTATTCGGTTAACCAGCTCCCGGCTTAAACCTTCGGCATATAATTCGGGGCTAATACTCAAATCAACAGCAACGGTAATCCCTTTTTGACTTTGCACACTCCATCCCGGTAAATCAACAGGAACAATTATAACGTCTTCAGGCAATAGTAAAATTGAATTTAACGAATCGGGTAATTGGTGTTGGGTTTTCTGTTCAATATCTGCAATAATTAGCAAAGCGTTTTCATGCGCATAGTGCTGAACTGCTTTCATTAGCGTTCCACATTTTTTACCCAATGTTTTAAAATTCAATTTTAACGATTTTATAATCTGTGCTTCAGATTCATTAATCAATTCAACCCGTTTTACATTAACTTCAGCCTGTATGTAAGGTATCATACGGTTTAATGCGTTATGGTCTTGTGATTTTAAAACCGGTATTTGAATTTTAGAAAGGGGCTGTCGAACCCGAATGCTTTCTTTTTTACGTACAGAAAGCACCAGTGAACATACTTGTTGCACCCAAGCCATGTGATTTTCAAGCATTTCATTACGTGCATTCAACTGTATTTTAGGAAAGGACGTAAGATGAACAGAGCCTTCATTAGGATTTAAATTACGAAATAACCAGTCTGCAAAAAATGGCGCTATGGGTGCGGAAAGTTTTGCAAGTACATTTAAACACTGAAACAATGTATAATAGGCTGCGTTTTTATCTTCCGAAGGCTCGCCTTTCCAAAACCTTCGACGTGACAAGCGAACATACCAATTACTAAGTTGTTCAGTGGCAAAATCTTCAATAAAACGCGCGGCGCGATGCGGTTCAAATACATTTAAAGCGCTTTCTACATTGTATACCAAACTGTTTAATACCGATAATATCCACAAATCAAGCTCTGAAAACTGGCATGTTTCCGCTTTTATAGTTGATCCCTTTATTTGGTCTACATTGGCATATAAGGTCCAAAAACTATAGGTATTAAATACCGTTCCAAAAAATTTGCGTTGCACTTCTGTAATGCCTATAGAATCAAATTTTAAATTATCCCAAGGCGCAGCATTTGCTAGCATGTACCAGCGCGTTGCATCCGGTCCAAAGGTATTTAAGGTTTCAAATGGATCTACAGCATTCCCTAATCGCTTACTCATTTTTTGGCCCTGCTTATCTAAAACCAAACCATTGGAAATAACATTTTTAAAAGCCGGGCGATTAAATAATAAGGCTGATATTACATGAAGCGTATAAAACCATCCCCGGGTTTGATCTACGCCCTCGGCAATAAAATCAGCCGGAAATTGGATGTTTTGATCAATGGCCTCATTATTTTCAAAAGGATAATGCAATTGCGCATAGGGCATGGCGCCCGAATCAAACCATACATCTATTAAGTCCGACTCACGATACATGGGTTTGCCCGAATCAGAAACCAACACAATTGTATCTACGATGTGTTTGTGTAAATCAATTTGCTCGTAATTATTTTCAGAAACATCACCTGATATAAAATGTTCAAATGGATTAACTTGCATAAATCCGGCATTCACGGCTTTTGCACATGCCTGTTTAAGTTCAGATACGGATGCTATACAGCGTTGTTCAGCTTTATCAACCGTAGTCCAAATAGGTAATGGAATTCCCCAAAATCGCGCGCGAGAAAGATTCCAGTCATTAGCGTGTTCAAGCCATTTACCAAATCTGCCACTCCCGGTTGAATCAGGTTTCCATTGAATTTCAGAATTGAGTTTCACCAAGCGGTCACGCATATCAGAAACCTTAATAAACCACGAATCTAAAGGATAATATAATATAGGCGTATCCGTTCTCCAGCAATGGGGATAGCTATGCTCATATTTTTCAACCTTAAAGGCTTTGTTTTGAGTTTTTAGATAAATAGAAATGCGTACGTCAGCAGATTTTTCTGGTTCCTGACCTGCTTCGTAATATTCCTGTTTCACATACATTCCCGCCCACTCTCCCAATTCTGGTCTAAATTTACCCTGTAAATCAACCAACGGTACCAATGTGTCATTTTCATCTTTAACGAGCATTCCCGGTATATTCCATTCTGCAGCAACACGGGCATCATCAGCCCCAAAAGTTGGAGCCGTGTGCACAATTCCTGTTCCGTCATCTGTAGTAACAAAGTCACCGCTAATTATTTGAAATGCACGATCGGGGTGTTCTGCAGGCTGCACAAATGGTATTAATTGCTCATAACGCAAATGCAAAAGTGCCAATCCTTTAACAGATCCCAATACGTGATAGGGTATCGGCGTTTGTGATGCATTATCGGGGTTTAATGCTTGTGATGGCGTATACCCCTGCGCAAAGTGCTTAAACAAAGTGGATTCTGCTAAAATAACAAGCTGCGGTTTACGCGTATAGACATTAAATGTAGCAACCAATACATAATCAATATCCGCACCTACAGTTAGGGCCGTATTTGATGGAAGTGTCCACGGGGTGGTGGTCCAAGCCAATGCATAAATATCCCATGTTAAAAATTGGGTTAATCCAAAAATTCGATGCACTAAAGACGCATCTGTAATTTTAAACTGAGCAATGACACTGGTATCTTTTACAGTTTTATAACAACCGGGTTGATTAAGTTCATGTGAAGATAATCCGGTTCCGGCTTTGGGTGAATAGGGCTGAATGGTGTAACCTTTGTAAATAACATTTTTTTTATACAACTGAGCCAATAACCACCATACAGATTCCATATATTTAGAATTGTATGTAACGTAGGGATTTGTCATATCAACCCAATATCCCATTTTTTGAGTTAGGTCTTCCCATTGTTGTTTAAACCGCATAACTTCCGTGCGGCAAGCCTTGTTATATGCTTCAACAGGGATATAATTTTTACTGCTGGTATTACCAATATCATCTTTGGTAATACCTAATTTTTTTTCAACCGCAAGTTCAATAGGTAAACCGTGCGTATCCCAACCCGCTCTGCGCTCTACACGATACCCTTGCATGGTTTTGTAGCGGCAAAACACATCTTTTAAAGTACGTGCCATTACATGATGAATACCAGGCATACCATTGGCACTGGGTGGGCCTTCGTAAAACACCCAGGGTTTGGCATTAGTACGGTTTTCAATACTCTTTTCAAATGCCGCCTCCTCGTGCCATAGTTTTAAAATTTCAGCGGCAATATGAGGTAAATTCAGTTGTTTGTATTCTTGATAAATAGACATTTTTAAAGGCAGGCGAATTTAGTAAATCTTGTGAAAAGAACTACAGCAAATACAATAAAATTGGATGTATTACATTCCACCACTACCCCCGCCGCCGCCTGAATTGGTATTACGCTTCATGGGGTTTAATAAAATAACGGGTACATTACTAAGTTGCACAATACGGTGAATCATGCCGCCATTCATTTTTTCGGAAAAACTTAAATCTTTTTGGTTCATCACCATAATAATATCACCTTGATTTTGATGCGTGTACTCTACTATAGCCTCAGCAGGTGTTTTACTTGGTAATGATCGGTTTGAGCAACTTATTCCCATATCTTTAATCATTTTCTTTATTTGTTTAATATAGGGAAATAAGCGGTTTTCATAATCCTCATCATTGGGTTTAAAAATGGATACAATTTTAATATCCGCCTGAAACAATTTGGCTAATTGTATACTGGCCCCAACTTTTTCAGAACTGTCATACGATAAATCAAAAGGAAAAATAACACTTTTAATATCTGGATTAGAATGTGTACCTCGAACAGTCATTACAGGAACATCCAGTTGCGATAAAAATTTTGGAAGTGTAGGCGTACCGCTAAATAATCCGGATTTAAAGGGCGTTTCTTCATGTACCGGAAATACTAGTAATGCCGGTTTAGCATCCTCCAGAATTTTAGTAAGTACTGAAAACATTTCACCCGTATAAGTTTTATACTTGCATTCAATTTGATGCGAGTCTGTAGAGGTTTGTGCCAACTCTTCTAAATCTTTAATCCGTAATTCTGCATCGGATTTAGCCACTTGAATAATTTCTATTGTAGCATGCAAAGCCTTAGCCAACTCAATACTTTGTTTGATGGCGATATAGGCTTGTTTTGAAAAATCAAAACAAATAAAAATGGGTTTGTTGGCTTTGATTATCATACATGGAGTTTAACCAAATATAATAATTTTTTTAATTACTTGTAAAAATCAAAAAAAATTGTATTGATTTTTTACACGCTTGCTATAACCTTTAATTCAATTCCAATTGGAGTCGGTAACTTGTTGATTTCTATTGTAGTACGACACGGGGGGTTCACACTGAAGTATTCTGCCCACAAACGGTTATACGTTGCAAAATCTGCTTTCATATTGGTTAAAAACACGGTTACATCAATAATTTTATCCCACGAACTTCCGCAATCCTCTAATATGTATTTTACATTTTTAAATACACTATGGCATTGTAAAGCAATATCGTATGAAACAATGCATCCGTTTTCATCTAACGTAACGCCGGGAATGGTTTTACTGCCCCTTTCACGGGGACCAACACCACTAAGAAACAATAAATTGCCCACACGCCGGGCATGGGGATATAAACCAACGGGTTCAGGAGCTTTTGAAGAATCGTGAGAAGTAAATACGGTCATGTTCAAAAATAAGCAATAAGTACAAGCGCTGAAATATGTATTTTAAAATCGTGTTAAAAAGCATTGATATTTTATTATTACAACGAATAAACACTTTTGGGCATCCGCAGCTGAATTCATTTATGAAGCTGTGCAGTTCAAGCTTTAGCCTTGTTGCCCTGGCATGTATTGTTTTAATATGGGATTTAAGCTTCCGTAAAAATAACGTAAATCCCCTAGGTCGAATATTGAAAGTGCTTACAATAGTATTGCTGTGCTGCGGCCTCTGCGATTGGAGTTCCAATTTAATTAAACATCAGGTAAAGCGTTTGCGTCCCAGTCATGAGGCTCAACTGTCTTCACGTTTAAACTATGTCATCGTTAATGGCGAAGCCTACCGTGGGGGTATGTATGGTTTTTTTTCCAGTCATGCCTCCAATACGGCGTGCTGTAGTATGCTGTTATGGTTTATGTTGCAAAACAAAGCCCGTAAATTGCAATGGATACTTAGTGCCTTTACGCTTTTGTGCGGATATAGTAGAATTTATATGGGCGTACATTATCCATCAGATGTTTTAGCTGGTTGGTTTTATGGCATCCTGCTAGCCTATCTCTGCAAGTATGTTTTATTGAAACTAAAATTTTTTAAAGGTGTTTTTGGTACCTAAACAGAAGTGCGTTTTTGTGCTATTATTACCAGTTCTTCTCCAATATTTAACCGGGATAAAAGCCCATACACCAAGTTGTGGATTTGAATAAGCATCCATAATACCGGTTTGGGAAAACGTGTAATGCGGTTAAAAAAATGCTGGCGCTCTGCTGCACTGATGTTTTGATCAACTTCTCGAATGGACGGCTTTTGTTTTGAATGCACTTTAAAACGTTTTATTAGGGGCAATAATGTATACATAATAAATAATTTCACCTCCCATGATGAACGCATTTCAAGCACTTCAAATCCATTGGCGCTTAAAAGATTGGACAACGTTTTTCGGCTGAAATAATTAACATGATCTAACCCCATCATATTCCAATTGCATTTTTTTTTTCGAGCAATAAAACTATCAATTTGAGGCACCTGTATTACAAGTAACCCATTTGGCTTTAAGGCATGGTTGCATTTTACTACAAAAGGCACCGGCCTGTCAATATGCTCTAACACATCCCATAAGGTTATAACATCAAACTGATTTAAAAAATTTAATTGAAAAAAATCAGCTCGTTGTACAGGCAAGTTTAAATATTTTACAGAATACACATATGGTTCTTCTGAAAGCTCAACGCCCGAAACCGTATACCCTGATGTTTGTGCGGTTTTTAAAAAGTGTCCCCAGCCCGATCCTAAATCAAATAATGTGCCTCCTGGCTTGTAACGTTTAATTTGCTTAATACGTAATTTATGCCGTTGAATTTTAAGCCAATTATTTCCGGCTTTTACTGCTGCTGTTACTGCTTCCGATTTATAATCAGTATAATTGACGGCTTTTCGATACGATTGGGGAATAAATATAAATTCACAGGCATTACATTTTAATACTTGATAGGTATGCGCTTGGCAATATACTGTAAATCGTTCGTGCTCTCCACACAATGCACAAATGGCATGTTCACTCATCGGTCTTGTGTTTCAATTTCGTAAGTGTAATAACTAATATCTTGACCATTTCGCGTACATTTAATTTGCCCCCATGCAAATGCTGTTTTTACATACACATTAATTACATTATCTCGTATAATATACGACTTAAAACTGGTATAGGTTTCGTTTTGTTTGTATTCTTCATATATACCACGGGCAGACAGGGCTACAAACTGCTCAAAATCTAAATCGCTAATATGTTTGTTTTTTGTGCGCAAACTAGCCTGAGCTTCTTTCATACGCATTTGTATACTGTCTTTTTGAACACTGTCGGGATTTATGGCCTGATACATAATCATGGCATCCATGGTTTTTTTCTTTGTCATTAAACTATCTGCATGTTGTAATATTTGTTTGCCGGAATTAATTTTCACACTAGTTTTTATTTGTGATTTTACATTTTTAGTGTTTGGTTTTTTGTTACTCTTGGTTATTTCACTCTGTACCTTCGGCTTTATTAAATTGGAGTCCGTTGTATACTTTTGCCCCAGCTCTGGATCATTTGATTTGGGTAGCTGTTTTAATATCAGTGTGATTTCATAAATACGTTGTTCTGGATACGGCTGATTAGCTTTGTAATTAGCAGCTTCCTTGTAATATCCCAATGCATTAAGCCAATCTTTTTTTAAAAATGCGCGATCCCCATTTTTTATTGCCTTTTCGTAATACGCATCGGCATCTCTAATTTTTTGTTCCGTTTCATATATTACATTTAACTGCGCCTGCATGGATTCGTAATGCAGTTTATCATATTCAAATATATCCAACTGTGCATTATAGGCATATTTTAAAATGGGTTGCGACAATACTGAATAATCCACACCATCTACAGGCTTAAATAATACCAAACGGGCTTTTAACGGCGTATAGTCGTTAGGACGTTTAACACCTGTAGTATAAATTTGTATGTGTTTGCTAACATACCCTGCTTTTCCAAATGATATAAAGTAATTTTTATTAAACTCTAAATCTGTTGCATATTGCCCTTCAGCATCGGTTCCCAGCGTTCGGATTAAACGCGCATCGTTGTAAATCAGAATTGTTACCGAACCTAAAGGGCCATTTTCATCTTGGATATCGCCTTCTAAACGAATACCTTTGGTTTGTGCAAAAACGCCAAACATCAATTGACATGCCGCCCATATGGTATAAATTACAATTGGTTTCATATGTTCTAATGTAATATTACTAAAACTGTCTAATGCATAATTTTACAGAAACAATCAACAAAGATGTTAACTTAAGCTACTGGCAACACATAAGTTATACTGCTCATTATGATGTAATAATTGCTGGTGCAGGCATTGTAGGAATGCACTGTGCTTTGGAATTTAAACACCTTTACCCCAAATCAAATGTATTGATTTTAGACAAAGACCCCAGGCCTTCAGGCGCAAGCGTAAAAAATGCTGGTTTTGCCTGTTTTGGAAGTCCTTCTGAAATTTTAGATGACATTTTAAACATGGGTGAAAGCAAAGCGCTCGATTTGGTTGAAATGCGCTTTAAAGGCTTACAATTATTACAATCCCGGTTTAAAAATACTAAAATTCAGTACGAAAAAAATGGCGGATTTGAATTGTTTTGGAATCCGCGCGTTTTTGAAACCACTGCCGCCCAAATTAAATATTTAAACAGCAATTTAAAATATATAACCGGCCTATCCCATACTTTTAAACCCTACAAATCCGTTAAGGATTTTAATTTTAAGGGGGTGCATGCAGCCTTGTATAATAAACTTGAAGGCCAGCTTAATCCCGAATTACTTATTAATGGTTTATTTACAAAATGTATTAAAGCCGGGATACGCATTTTATGTAACAGTCCGATTTTAAACTGGACTGAACAAACTCAAAATATTTTAGTGCACACCCCCTGGAATACCTTTACAGGACAACATCTTTTATTATGTACCAACGGCTATACCAAGTCCCTTTGGCCGGATGTTAATATGACGCCTGCACGTGCACAGGTTTTAATTACAGAGCCCATTCCCAATCTTACATGGAAAGGCTGCTTTCATTTTGATGCTGGGTATTATTATTTTCGTACTATTAATCAGCGTATTTTATTTGGAGGCGGACGTAATACAGATCGGGAAACAGAATCAACAGCGTTGGAAGGCATAAACCATCGTATACAAAATCATCTGCAAGAACTTTTAGCAAAACGAATATATACCCAAAAATCCATTAAAATTGAAATGCGCTGGTCAGGCATTATGGGCATGGGTTTGGAAAAATACCCCTTACTTGAACCCTATTCAAAACGTGTTTTTACATGCATTCGTATGGGCGGAATGGGCATTGCATTAGCCGCATTTGTAGCTAAAAAAGCCATAACTTCATTTTTTAAATAATATCATTCACTCATTCAAAACTATATTTCACCAATTATAAATAGCATTTCACTAATTATTAATAAATTTTTTGTAACTGATTATCAAGTATTTAATTATGGTTTATACGTTGTTTGACATTTTGCTGTAACCTGAGTAGGTATTTATCTCTATACCCTAAAAAAACAAGGTTATGAACGCATCCGCTTTTATTAAGTCAGAAGACCTCGAACAGGAATATGCCATTATCCAAGCCAGCATTTCCAATCCTGAATATTTTGGACCACTTTATGAAAAATATTATAAAAGTATTTTTCGGTTTTTATACCAGCGATTAAACAGCAAGGATCAAGCCCATGATTTAACCGCAGATGTGTTTATAAAAGCCCTTACCAACTTAAAGCAGTATGAGTATAGAGGTAAACCATTTATCAGCTGGCTCTACCGTATTGCGTATAATGAACTGATGCAGTTTTTTCGTCAAAAAAAAGCCCAACGAATAATCAATGCAGACATTCAAGATTTACGGTTTATACAAGAGGAAGCTGAGATTGTTTATTTTGAGGAATTTATACCCCACATTCAGCATTTAATAACTGCATTACATGCTGAAGAACTGAGCCTTTTAGAAATGCGTTACTTTGAACGCAGACCCTATAAGGAAATTGCTGAAATACTTGAAATTACTGAGGTTAATGCAAAAGTTAAAATGCATCGTATAATAGAAAAACTAAAACTTCAGTTACATCAAAAAAAGAAATGAAACCCGAATTTAAACTTAACCGAACCCCCCCTAACGACAACGACTCAAATCCTAAACAAAATTTTAACACCTTACTGGAACGATTTAAATCCGAAAGTTTAAAAAAAGCAAAGCAGCAAAAGCATTTTAAAACCTCATTACGTTATACCGCTGTATTGGCAGGTATTACGGTGGTTTGCGTAATAAGCCTTTCGGTAATACAAAACACTTCAAAAAACACATCGGGATTAAGCAATTCCGTTTCCGGTATTGTGGTTCAAAAGCCCAAATCCATGTCCGCGCTTGAAACAAAACGTAAGGTTAACCGTAAACGCTATACCGTTTCAAATGCAAAAGGCGGCACTGTAATTCATACGGATGGTACACGTATTGAAATTCCGAAGCATGCATTTGTTAAAGCCAAGGGAAAAACCTTAGATACTTTGGTTTCATTTGAATTTGAAACCTTTGTTGGCGCGCGTGATATTATGTTTAGCGGCATTGGTATGAATTGTGATTCCGCTGGTATTGAACGGCGCTTTGAAAGTGCCGGTATGTTTGAAATTCGGGCTTGCGATTCAAGTATTTCCATTCACCCTGAACGTCCCTTACAAGTACATATGCCTTCACATCAAACCTCCTCTAAATTTAGATCCTATTATTCTGCAAACCGGGGGCAATTATGGAGCAGTATTTCAGAATACCATGCAGAAAACTCGGTACCCTCAGCTTCAACAGCATCACGTTCCAAGCATCCTAATTTTACCAATGCTCACGTTGCTGCAAATCCACTCCAAAAGCCTTTGATTCCACAAATTTGGAATGCACAAACCGATTATCTAAAACTTCAAATTAATACCTCGGATTTTCCAGAGTTAAAAGCCTTTAACGACCTTTTGTTTATGGCTGATTCCCGCTACAATGCAGCTAATCCCGAATGGTATACTGTTTCATGGGCAGATATAAAAATAGAACCTGGACCAGATTCTGCCTGTAATTACAAACTTACGCTCCGGTATCGAAATCGTATTGAAACGCTCATTGCCCTTCCGGTTTACAAAGGTAAAGATGCAGAACGAGCATTGGCCCGCTACCAAGATGCCTTAAAAACATATCAATCAGCAATACAAAATCATAAACAAAAGCTTGAAAATGAAAACAATCAACGCGCAAGCGCGCAACGCAAACAACAATACGATTGGAAACAAGCTCAGGCAGAACAGGTTAAGGCATACAACGCAGCCCGAACCGATTCAAAAACCAAGCTTATTCGCGCATTTTATGTAAAACAGTTTGGCGTGTACAATTCTGATTATCCACATGAACAGACATTTAACACGTCCATTATTCCTGACTTTTTGATTCAAAATGTAAAAATTAATCCTGATTTTGCATTTGCAATTGATTTGAAACGCAGGTGTGTTATGCAATTAAATCAAACTCAAAAATTTCGTTTTGCATATGATAGTGAAAGTGCTTACGCCTTTTGTGTAGTTTCAGAAAATCGGGTATACTGGTGCCGGCAACAAGATACTATGTTAATGTTAAAACCCGGAAATTGCAACATTACTGTAACAGAAGTGTCAAATTCAGAACTAGAACAATTTGATAACGTGTTTTTTATGTAAATACAAAGGTTTAATTATTTACCTGATTAACCGAATGGACCCATGTGTAAGGCCTGATTTTCATTATAATCATTACATATAAATTAAATTATCTTTGCATCATGAGTAAACTTGTGATTTTACGGCATGGACAAAGTCAGTGGAATTTAGAAAATCGATTTACAGGCTGGATGAATATTGATCTTACCGCCCAGGGTGAAACCGAAGCCCGGCGCGCAGGCTTAAAATTAAAAGACTATACATTTGATTTTGGGTTTAGCTCCGCATTACTTCGTGCCCAAAAAACACTTGATTTAGTATTGGAAAGTGCGGGCCATCCTAAAATTCCCATTACGTATGATGCGGCTTTAAACGAACGTATGTATGGCGAACTTCAGGGTTTAAATAAAGATGAAACTGTTTTAAAATATGGCGCAGAACAGGTTAAAATATGGAGACGCAGTTACGATATTGCACCACCCGGTGGAGAATCTTTAAAAGATACAGCTCAACGGGTTATTCCCTATTACCAAAACCATATTGCCCCCCTTTTAAAACAAGAACGTAATATTATAATAGCTGCTCACGGAAACAGCCTCAGAGCCCTCATTATGCATTTGGAAGACTTAAATTCAGAAGAAATTTTGGCTTTTGAGCTGGGCACTGCGCAGCCCCGTTGTTATACTTTTAATGCCCTGCTTAAATTACAAACTGTTGCATTTATTTGAGTTATGATCACGGAAAATAGCTTAACCATTGCTGTAGATTTTGACGGCACCATTGTAGAACATAAATATCCTGACATTGGCAACGAAATGCTGTTTGCCTTTGCTACTTTAAAAGCACTCGAAAAAAAAGGACACAAGCTAATTTTATGGACCTTTAGAAACGGGGCTGCACTTGATGCGGCCGTTGCCTATTGCAAATCAAATGGTATTGAATTTTACGCCATAAATAAAAATTTTCCTGAAGAAGAAATTAATGCTTCTACTTCCCGAAAAATTAACGCCGATATTTTCATTGACGATCGTAATGTTGGTGGCTTTTTAGGCTGGAGTGAAATTTGGCAACTATTACATCCCGAAGGTGGTTCGTTTAATCACCAGTTAAAAGCTCCCGACGCACATCGTAATTTTAAAACAAGCAAACGTTCTTGGCTTAGAAATTTATTTAAATCCAATGATTCATTATAAAACAGAAGCAGAAATTTCTAAAATTCGAGAAAGTGCCAGATTAGTTTCTCAGACCTTGGCATATATTACGCCCTATATTGTACCGGGCGCAATTCCATTAGAATTAGACCGTTTGGCAGAAGATTTTATACGTTCAAACGCAGCAATTCCTGCGTTTAAAGGCTACCGCGGCAGCGGCAGCCGTGCATTTCCAAATACGCTATGCATTTCGGTAAACGAACAGGTTGTGCACGGAATACCAAATTCCAGGCCCTTAACAGCGGGGGATATAATTTCCATTGATTGCGGAGTTCTTAAAAATGGGTATTACGGCGACCATGCCTATACGTTTGCCGTTGGTGACATAAGTAACGAAAATGCTCAACTTTTAAAAGTTACAAAAGAATGCTTAATGCTTGCTATTGCGCAAATGCAGCCTGGAAACCGTATTGGTGACCTCAGTTATGCCGTTCAAAAGCATGCGGAAAGCTATGGTTATGGTGTGGTAAGAGAATTAGTAGGTCATGGCTTAGGAAAGAAATTACATGAAGAACCTGAAGTTCCAAACTACGGTTCAATAAATTCCGGACCAAAATTAAAAAATGGTATGGTGTTGGCTATCGAGCCTATGATTAATCGCGGAACGCACCGTATAGATCAATTACCGGATGGATGGTCAATAATTACAGCTGACCGTTTACCCAGTGCGCATTTTGAACACAATGTGGCTTTTTTTAACGGAAAAGCCGAAATACTAAGCGATTATAGCATCATTGAAAGCCAATTAAAACAAGTATACTAACAGATTTAACACTTTTAAATACTTATTTAATAATTTATATCCTATCTTTATATTTATAAAAACTCAAATCATATGAAACGTATCTTATTAACTTTAGCAATTAGCGGTCTCCTTTATGGCGTAAGTTATGCAACACCAGGAGATGGTGATGACAAAGGAAAAACTAAAAAAGAATGTAAAAAAAGCGGTAAATCATGTGCCGGTGAAAAAAAAGAAAGCTGCTCTAAAGGCGAGCGTTCTTGCTGTAAAGACAAAGCAAAAAAATAATTTTTTTAGTTTTTAGTAATTTTAAAAAGCCCTATAATTTATAGGGCTTTTTTATTAAAGGCGAATGCCAATTATACAAATATCATCAACCTGCTCTTGATCCCCCATCCATGATATTAGGGTTGTGTTTAAAATATGTAATTGTTCTGCTTCAGGTTTAGCTGCTATAGATTCAAGGAGGCTATAAAACGGACGGTACTTAAATTTTTTTCCGGCCGGTCCCCCAAACTGATCCGGGTAACCGTCACTGCACAAATATATCATATCCCCACTGTTATAATGACATGAAAATGTTTTATAAGGCATATTGGAATCTGATAAGCCAACGGCCATTCTATCACAAGGTAAAGGGTTATGAAGCCATTGATTTACAGCTTCTGTTTCGCCCGTTGAATGTTGATGTAATAATACCGGTTTATTATTTGCAGCAGCATAACAAAGTTCGCGGGTTTCCATATTAATAGCCAATAAAATTCCATCAAATCCATCGCGTCGCCCTTCTTTTCCAATATGCTGAATAAGACGGTTTTTAACAAATTGAAATACCTCACCGGGTTTTTCAATTTCTTGTTCATTAATAGCTTCATTCATAAAGCTCATATTTAATAAACTCATAAACGCACCGGGAACGCCATGCCCGGTACTGTCACAAACTGCAATATAAAACCAGGCATTCTTTTTGGTAGCCCAGTAAAAATCGCCGCTAACCACATCTTTAGTTTTATATAAAATAAAATACTTACTTAAATGTTGGTTTAAAAAATCATCATGCGCCAGTAAGGCGTATTGAATTTTTCGAGCATAATGTAAACTGTCTAAAATTTCATGTTGTTTTTTACTTATGATTTTATGCTGAAGCGCTACCTCCTCATGTTTTTTTCGTAACTCTTGTGTTCTGACTTTTACAACATGTTCAAGTTTTTTTTGGCGACGCTCTAAAATGCGAGTTCGCTGTTTAAAGATTAAAAAAACAATTAAAATACAAACAAGGCCTAACAAGACAATAAACGTGTTGGTTTTCCAAAACGGCGTTCGAATGGTTATATACAACCTCAAGGGTTTACTCCAGGTTTCAGATTGCCGACGGCATTTAATTTCAATTGTATAAGTTTCTGGTGGAATTTGTGTAAGTTGTATCCGATTTAATGTAAAAGGCTTAGACCATTCATCAAAACTACCTAATACCCTATAGGTATATTCAATATTTTCAGGATGTCCGGGTTCAATTGCCGAAAACTCAATATCCAGCGTGTTATTTTTATGATGTAAACTTATGGCATTAGGCATCCCTGATGTAAATCGAGATATTACCTGAGGGTGAATTAATTGGGTTTGATTGGAAAACCAGATTAGGGTGTCGTTTTTGAAAATAGTATGCCAGGGCACGTCGTAATTAAAAACACGAATATGATTAAGCTCTAAACGTAATGGTACATTTTGTTTTTTTAGCTGGGAGGTATTTACTATAGTTAACCGGTCATTGGCAGCTACAAGTAATTGATTGGAATCTGATTCATGTATGCAATGTTCTGAATTAACACCAATTCCAACAAATCCATCCCTGAATTGAAAGCATTTAAATTTTTTAGAAGATTCTGAATTTGATTCAAGTTTATAGGCAATGCCATTGCGTGTTCCTATCCATAATCGCTGACTTTTGTCAGTATTAATACTTATTATATTTAAATTTGGTAAACCGCTTTCAGTACCATACTGTATTAACGTTGTTTTGTTAAGTGCCAACAGCCCCTCGCCTTCTGTGCCAATCCAAAGTGTTTTAAAGGCATCTTGATGTAATGCAAGAATTGGAACGTTTTTTAATGACGGTAACAGTATTTGTTGAAATTGCTGATTTTTTAAAACAAATACTTTTCCGCTTTGAGTGCCGATATAAATACCGGAATCCATGATTTGCAGTGCCGTAATGGGTATTGCATTTAAAAGTTGACTTGCCGGATGAACAACTATTTTTTTATCCTTTAAAAACAATAATTTGCCTTTTGATGTTCCCATCCATAATACCTTGGTGTGGTTGTGGTATGCCATAGTATTTATGGAATTTAAATAGCCGGAAGAATCTGTAAAATGATTAACAGAATTTGCATTTAATGCACTTAAGCCGATTTGAGATGCTATATAATGCATTTCATCCGCTTTACAAAGTGCCTGTGGATTTTGAAAATTACCGGATGTATTCCAGTGTATTAAATCAATGGTGTTATGGTGCAAACGAGATAACTCACCTGAATTGCTTAATAATAAGGCTCCTGAATGAACATCCGGTGCAATAGCCCAAATACGTTCACCTATGGGAATACCTGCATGTGTAATATGCTTAAACCGAAAGCCATTATATTTTGATAGATTAACGCGGGTGCCAAACCATAATTCATGCGCAAGATCTTCATAAATACTGTACACGGTATTATCACTTAATCCATCACGTTCGGTTAATACCTGAAATCTATTGGATGGATCTAATTTTAAGACACCTTTATCTGTACCAAACCATAAGCAATCGGATTGATCTGCATGAATGTGATATACATGTTCAAAATTAAATTCAGGCGTATTAATATAACTTATACTTGTATTTTTAACTTCAAATACCCCTTTTTGCACACTGAATCCATATAGTTTTTTGGCATTTACTGTATATACATTTTGAACCTGTAATCCTGTTTGTTCGATTGGAAAACGCACACAGGTATTAGATTGAAAACACAATAATCCTGAATTTTCAGTTGCCACATACACGGTATCTCCGTAGCCTGAAATGGCATTTACTGATACAACGCCTAAACCTTCAAATGCATTTAAACCAAAATCATCCAATTTATAAATACCCTCTTTTGTGCCAATCCAAATTGTACCATGTGCATCTTCATATATACTGGTAACGGATTGTACCTGCGCATTTGAAACCTTACATACATGAAGGGTATTGTTTTTAATCCAAACTAAACCACCATCCTCGGTACCGCACCAAATACGTCCGGTGCGATCGCACATTACAAACCGTATATAATTACTGGGCATACCGCAATGGCGATTGTAGTGATCGTACGAAATACCGTTAAACCTAACTACACCTTCATTGGTGGCTAACCACAGGGCACGTTGGTGATCTTCTGTTATGTCGTATATACGATTATGACGCAGTCCCTGTTGTTTACCATAACAGCAAAAGGATGCTGTATTTTGATCGCGGGTATAAGGGGGTAAGGCGGGTTCACGTTCAGGTTTTATATATTTGTTTTCAATCCATTGATAAGCAACAGGAAAGGTTGTGACATTTAATTTTTGAGGTGTTTTTAATACACGTGTTTCGCGACCGTATGATTGTAAATTATCAAGAATGCTGTACGTTTTTTTAACATTTACAGAACCGGATACTGTTTGGTATTTAAGCGCTGTAGTGTGAGTTGAATCTAAATTAAAACCTTGCGTACGAATTGTATCTTTAGAAAATAGTTGACTGTTAATTGGACCTGATGTTTCACCTTGCTTAACCTTGGTATTACATGCTATAAAAGCTAAGATGCATATACTCCATACTATCCGCATAACAATGTTAAAATAATCCGTACAATAATCGGCCTACTAAAAAATAAATTGTAATGCCTATAATGTCATTGAGTGTGGTTACAAAGGGTCCCGTAGCAAGTGCGGGATTAATTTTAAAACGATTTAATGTTAACGGCACAAACGTTCCCAAAACCGAAGCGCATAAAATAACTGTGAATAACGACATACTTACCGTTGCCGCAAGCTGCCAGTCTTGAATTATAAATGCATAACTCCATATCAGCACGGCACAGATTAATCCGTTTAAAACTCCTACACCAAGCTCTTTAAGTAAACGCGGGATAATGGTATTAGAAATAATAGATCGGTTGGCTAAGCCCTGTACAATTATTGCACTGCTTTGTACGCCCACATTTCCACCCATTGCACCAATTAATGGAATAAAATATGCCATTTCGGGATGAATTCGAATTTGGGTTTCATAGGCTCCAATAATACGAGAACCTATGATACCTCCACACATACCCACCAACAGCCACGGTATGCGTGCCCTGGAATTTCTCCAAAATCTGTCATTGGGATCAACATCATCGGATAAACCACTTAACCGCTGCACTTGCTCATCTGCAGATTCGCGAATCACATCCACCACATCATCAATAGTAATTCGCCCCACCAAGCGTCCCAGGGTATCTATTACAGGTAATACAACCAGATCGTACTTTTGCATTATACCTGCTACTTCTTCACTGGTTGCTAAAACATTTACAGAAATAATATCAGGTTCAAATAGTTCTTCTACGCGCGCCATAGGATGTGCAATAATTAAGCGTTTTAGCGACAGCATCCCACGTAACCGCCCCACCTCGTCAACCACATACACTGCATACATTACATCAACATTTTCAGCCTGTTCACGAATTTGATGTATACACTGCGAAACATGATCACTGGTGTACACACGCACCAGTTCTTTTGCCATTAGCGAACCTGCTGTACCTTCTTGATATGTGATTAATTCTGCAATGTCACTGGCCTGGGTAATATCCTCAATTTGAGATAAAACTTCTGTTTGAATATTTTCTGGTAATTCAGAAATCACATCCGCAGCATCATCACTGTCCATATTATCAAGCTGCTGTGCAATTTGTTTTGTACTTAGGCTGGATAATAAAATTTCGCGGCGCTCTTCATCAAGTTCTAATAAAACTTCGGATGCTGTTTCAGAAGAAATGGCTTTAAAAACAATGAGTGCTTCGGTATCGTTTAACTGCCGAATTACCTCCGCAATATCAGCAGGATACCACTCTGCCAGCATTTGCCGGATGTGTTGTTCTTGTCCAAGCTCAATGGCATGACGGATTTGATTTAAAACGTCTGTATTTAGTTCTGCTGGCATGGCGCATGTAAAAGTACAAAGAAGTGTTTGTATTATACCGTTACAATTAAAAGTATGGCACCAAGTATTGCAAGTGCTGAAGCCAAAAGAGCAGATAGCGTTATGGGTTCTTTATACATCCAACGGTTTATGGGTAATGTTAATAAGGGTAATAAGGCAAAAATAGATTGCGCCAAAGCGGCGGGTAAAATTTGTATTGTATACAAGGATAAACTGACGCCAATGAGCGGACCAAACAGCGTACCCCATACTATATAGGTTAATGTACGCTGACGGTTTAAAAAAACGTATTTTACTTGGGGCAGTAAATGGCTATTTAATCCCAGTACAATCCAACTTGAAATGCCGGCAAATAGTAATCGAATCCATACGGCTTCCAAGGCATGTACAGGTAATTCTTTAAAAGCCCATTTAGATAAAACCAGGCCAAATCCTTGACAAAAAGCACCCAAAATTCCGTATACTATACCTTTTGTATTGCGTTTAAATCCATATGCCTCGGATTGCCGCGCATCCGATTTTGAAAAGCTTAGCCACGTAACTGCAATTACAATTAAAAACATCCCTAAATAACTTTCCCATTTTAAAATTTCATTTAAAAATATCCAAGAGCACCATGCTGCAGAAACGGGTGCCAAACTTGTAAATAAACTTCCTAAACGGGGACCTAAATGCACGAAACTTGAAAAGCTAAATCCATCACCTATCGTAAAGCCAACAATACCAGAAACTGCAAACAGCCAAAATCCAAGATTTGCACTGTCTGTTATCAAATTTAACCCGGAACTGCTTGCTAAAACCAAACTTAAAATGATACATGCAAAAGTTAATCTTAATGGATTAACTACTTTAGGATTTACACGTTTAGAAGCTTCCGTAAACGGAAAAATACCTATACTCCAACTCATAGTGGTTAGAAGTGCACATATAATTCCGCTTATCATTTAGTAGGTTTACGATCTCCAAAAATTGCAGTTCCCATGCGAACCATTGTGCTACCATGTGAAATAGCTAATTTATAATCGGAACTCATACCCATGCTTAACACATGGGCGTGTGGAAACAGAGCAGATAACTGCATATATGCCTTTTTAGCCCTTTTAAATTCCTGTTCTAATATGGCTGTTTCGTTAGTAAAGCTGGCCATTGCCATAAGGCCTAAAATTTTTAGGTGTGGATAGCGTGTGGTAATATCAGAATGTATAAAGGCCTGGAATTCATCCTCACTAAAACCAAATTTACTTGTTTCGCTCGCTACGTGCAGTTGCAATAATACAGGTTGGATTTTTCCAATTAAAGCTGCTTGTTTTTCAATTTCATGAGCCAACTCTTTGCGGTCTAAACTGTGTATTAAATAAACATAGGGTAGAATCTGTTTTACTTTATTACGCTGCAAATGGCCGATAAAATGCCATTGAATGGCTTTTGGCAATTGTGCCTGCTTGGCATGCAACTCCTGAACATAATTTTCTCCAAAATCTCGTAAACCGGCATTATAGGCCTGTAAAATATTTTCTGGAGTATGATGTTTTGATACGGCCAGCAAAGTAACCCCCTGGGGTAATGCCTGCTGAATGTGATGTATCCGTTTTGAAATTTCGGTCATGCCTGCATGGAATATATACAAAGCGCACTCAGTAGTTTAGGCTCTATCCAAGTTGACTTTGGAGGCATGGTTTGATTTGAATCTGCAATACTTTTAAGTTGATTAAGCGAAACCGGATGCAGTACAAATAAAATATCAGCCCTACCTTCATTAACCCACTGCGTTTGCTGATGTACAGGACGTATACCGGGAATGAAACTAACCCGTGAATCATTTCTTAAGTCTGTAATGTTAAACAGCGGTTTTAAAATTAAGTCATTTAAAAGCTGGGTGTCTAATTCGGAATGCGTATAACGTTTTTCAATTGTCCAACAATACCAAATACCATTTGTATAAAACCATATTTGTCCTTGTGTTACTGGGGCTTTAAATTCAATTTCAGGAATCAGTGATCCGTATTTTTTGCAATGCGATACCAGTATATTTCTATCTATGGGCCTATCAAGTTTAATGGCACGGTTAAATTCAATAATACGTAATTGTGTTTCAGAAAAAAATACACCTAAATAATGTGCATATGACTCCGTTTGGGATTTGGATTTCCACAACCGGGCCGACGAGGCTGACCTGTGATGCCCATCTGCAATATAAACGGCATTAAGTTGTTGAAATTCAAATTGCATTAATTGCACTAAACCGGAATCATACACAGGCCAAATTTCATGCCGCGTACCTTCGGAATCTGTAAAACCGGTTTCTGAGGGGGTTTGCATTATACCATTTATACATGATGTAAGATTAGGCCGTTCAGGATATGCAAACAACACCGGCTCTGCATTAAAGCCACACACATCCAAGTATTTTTGTAATTTAAATTCGCGGGATTCTAACGTTTGTTCATGTATTTTAATAATTCCATTAAAATAATCCTGCACTGCAATTGTTGCTATAACACCCGTGTAAACAAAGGCGCCTTTTTGCTGGCGGTAAACATAATATCCGGCTTGAACATCCTGTTTTAAAATACCTTGATGTGTAAATTCCACAAACCGCTTTCGGGTTTTTTGTAGTCGCTCATCAGACCCTGCTTTGGTTATTTGCCCATCCTGAAAATCAGGATGTATAACGTGTAAAAACGATTGCGGGTAATTTTTTAAATGGTGTTTTAAATCCTCTGCAGAATATCGGTCGGCAGGATGTGATACCACATTAGATGCCTCAGCAGCATTAGGTCGATACGCACGAAACGGACGGATATCAGCCATTGGCAAAAGCCTTGATTAATAGTTCGGCTAGTTCAATACCTATACGTTCTTGGGCTTCACGTGTAGCCGCTCCAATATGCGGACTTAGTGAAAGTTTAGGGTGTTGTATTACCGAGGGATCCGGTTGAGGCTCATGCGCGTAAACATCTAAACAGGCATGGGCTACGCGTTTAGAATCTAAGGCTTGCAATAATGAATTTTCATGTATGACAGATCCGCGCGACGTATTAATTAATATAACACCGGGTTTTAAAAGTAAAAACTGATCGGGACCAATAAGTTCTCCACCCGGTACATGACAGGTAATAATATCGGCATGTTGTAAAACCGATTCTAGTGACTCGGTTTGCACTTCAACGGTTATTTCAGATGCTGCAATGCTCCATGCCAGTTTTAATTTTGTAATATTGGGATCATAAACCCGCAATTGCATACCAAGACCCAGTGCCATTTTAGCAACTGCCTGACCAATACGACCAAAACCCAAAATGCCAAGGGTTTTACCCTGCAATTCGGTGCCTTCTGAAAACTTTTTTTTCAATTCGTTAAAAGCTATAGTTCCCCGTACAGGCATTTCACGGTTACTCTGGTATAAAAACCGAACTGCTGAAAATGCATGTGCAAATACCAATTCGGCAACCGACCGACTGGATGCTGCAGGCGTATTAATAACTTGAATGCCTTTAGATTCGGCAAATGCCACATCGATATTGTCCATCCCCACGCCACCGCGTGCAATAATTTTTAATTGTGGGCAGGCTTCAATAAGTTCTTTACGAACTTTAGTTGCACTTCGTACAACCAATGCGTCAATGTTATACGTATTAATATACGTGGCTAATTCAGATTGAGGTATGGCTTGGGTTTGAACATTAAAACCTGCTGCTGTAAGACGTTCGATGCCCGAGGCATCCATCCCATCGTTGGCTAAAATTGATTTCACGCTTCAAAATTAGATATTTATGCGTAAATCTCATTGCAAGATGTAAAATCATATTATTTGCAAAGTGTTTTATTACCTTTATGGCTGAATGAGTTCTGCAATAACACCCCGAAGTTTAGATTATAGTAAATGGTATAACGAATTGGTAATTTCAGCCGATCTTGCAGATCACAGTGCTGTTAGAGGCTGTATGGTTATAAAACCCCATGGATATGCCATATGGGAAAACATGCAACGTGCTTTAGATGATATGTTTAAAGCAACCGGGCATGTAAACGCATATTTTCCTTTGTTTATACCCAAACATTTATTTGAAGCGGAGGAAAAAAATGCCGAAGGTTTTGCCAAAGAATGTGCAGTAGTAACGCACTACCGGCTAAAAAATGACCCGCTCCATCCCGGTAAATTAATAGCTGACCCGGAAGCTAAGTTAGATGAAGAATTAGTAGTGCGTCCCACCAGTGAGGCTATAATTTGGAATACCTATAAAACATGGATACAAAGTTACCGCGACCTGCCCATTTTAGTTAACCAATGGGCAAACGTGGTGCGCTGGGAAATGCGAACCCGATTGTTTTTAAGAACTGCTGAATTTTTATGGCAAGAAGGTCATACAGCTCATGCCACTGCAGAGGAAGCATTACAAGAAACACGTCAAATGCTGGATGTATACGCTGATTTTGCAGAACAGTGGATGGCTGTGCCCGTGATTAAAGGTGTAAAAACGGCCCAGGAACGTTTTGCCGGTGCCGACGATACATTTTGTATAGAAGCCTTAATGCAAGACGGAAAAGCACTGCAGGCAGGCACTTCCCATTTTTTAGGTCAGAATTTTGCAAAAGCTTTTGATGTTAAATTTGCTTCAAAAACAGGAACGCTTGATTACGTTTGGGCAACAAGCTGGGGGGTTAGTACCCGTTTAATGGGTGCTTTAATTATGAGCCATAGCGATGATAAAGGGCTGGTGCTTCCGCCCAAATTGGCGCCCTTACACGTAGTGATTATTCCCATTTATAAAGGATTACAGGAATTAGAAAACCTTGTTAAAGCCTGTGAACCATTGATACAGGAATTAAAGCAATTGGGCATTAGAGTAAAACTTGATACCCGTGACACACAACGTCCGGGTTGGAAATTTGCTGATTACGAATTAAAAGGTGTACCCTTACGAATAGCCTTAGGTTTGCGTGATTTAGCACAGCATCAATTAGAAATTGCACGCCGCGATACCGGTGTTAAACAACTTATTTTAATGAAGGATGCCCCGGAAATTATTAAATCGCTTTTAAATGAAATTCAAGACGGATTGTTACAGCGTGCTCGCCAACGCATGCAGGCGATGTCGCATTATGTCGATGATTACGAAACCTTTAAATCTAAATTAGAAACCACAGGAGGTTTTATATATGCCCATTGGGATGGCACAGCAGAAACTGAAAACCGTATAAAAGAAGAAACCAAAGCCACCATTCGCTGTATACCACTTAATAATCCGCAAGAATCTGGTACGTGCATCTATTCAGGAAAACCCAGTACGCAGCGTGTAGTTTTTGCGCGCGCATATTAAAATAATGTAAATAGTATGACACAACACGAAATCATTTTAAAACTGCTTCAGGAAAAATCCTCCATGAAACAGGACGTGTATCTTAAAACCCAAGCTGCATTTGATGAATTACGAAACCTGTTAAAAGCACAAAGCGATCGTATATCAAGCGCTATTAATACAATAGATAAACGTATTCGTGTGGAATTTAAAGATGTAGGTATACAATCGATGTTTATTAAAGTAGCCGGTGATGTTTTGGATTTTCAAATGCATACTAACGTATTTAATTTTCAAACTACACACCCTATATATAAACATTCCTATGTACGTCAAAATCCACAAAATGCTTACAGTGGCATTATCAGTATTTATAATTTTTTAGCCGATTCATACAAATACAACCGCTTGCAAGATGTAGGGTATTTAATAGCCCGCATTTTTATTAATCGCGAGGGCCGCTTTTGGGTTGAAACCCGTATTAAATCATTACAAGCATATACTTCCATTTCTGAACAAGCTTTTTCGGCAGATGCATTACAGCACATTATTGATCACCTGATTATTTTTGCAATTGAATTTGACTTGTACACACCTCCCTTTGAACAAATGCTGCAGGTAACAGTTGCTGAATTGCAGGAAAAAGCTTCGGCCATGGCCTTACGAACCGGTAAACGTTTAGGTTTTTTAGGAAGTTCGGGGCATGAATTTAATATCGAAGATGTTTCAAACCTTTGAACATTTGAATATTAAACGACTTATCATAATCGGTCCCGCCTACCCGCTTCGTGGCGGCCCTGCAGTTTTTAATGAAAATTTAGCATGGCACTGCCAACAATCCGGAATTGAAACCGAAATACTTTCATACACCTACCAATACCCTTCATTTTTATTTCCAGGCAGTACTCAATTTAATACATCAGATGCTCCAAAAGACCAAATAAAACGCCGGGCCCTAATTCATACTTTAAATCCCTATACCTGGTGGACTACAGCAAAATACATTAAACAACAAAAACCGGATGTAATTCTTATTCGGTTTTGGCTGCCCTTTTTTGCTCCCGCATTGGGCAGTATTGCCCGTTTGGTATTTAAAAGCACCCGTGTTATAGCACTTACAGACAATGTAATTCCCCACGAAACACGAATTGGCGACCGTATGCTAATTCGTTATTTTATAAAACCATGCCATGGCTTTATAACCATGAGCAAATCGGTTAAAGATGAGTTAGAACATTTAAATATTAAAAAACCTATTGCATTAACCCCCCATCCATTGTATGAAACGTATGGTCCCGCCATGGAACGTAAAAAAGCACGTGAGATTTTACAATTACCCATGAATGCCGATATTGTATTGTACTTTGGCCTTATTCGCCATTACAAGGGATTGGACTTGTTAATTGAAGCATTTAACAACTGTGCAGCACAACTACCCAATATGTATTTACTTATAGCCGGAGAATGCTACGAAAAACCTGAACCCTACAGTGCCATGATTGCTGAATCGGCATATAAACAGCGCATTATATGGCATCAGCACTTTATTAAAGATGAGGCCATACCCGCTTATTTTTGTGCTGCAAATTTAGCTGCTCAAACCTACAGACATGCCACAAACAGCGGGGTTAGCATGCTGGCCTATTATTACCGTACACCTTTATTGGTAACGGCCACAGGCGGACTACAAGATATTGTGCCCCACAACAAAGCCGGTTTTTGTATACCCGTTAATACCTCAGCCATAGCAGAACATTTAGTGTTATATTTTAAAAATAATCTCGAACAGCCGTTTAAACGTGGCTTAGAATCAGAACGTATTAAATACCAGTGGTCTGCGTTTTTAGATACCCTTCAAACCCTTTATAAAAGTATTTCCTGATTGTAAAATTTTGAATTATTTGTTGAAAACAAATCTGTGCAGTACGCACAAATGAATTTACATTTAGTAGGATTATTGTTTTATGGCTTTGCAAGTTAACATTCATGACATTTTAGGACAGCTGTATCAACATCGCGATTTGGTAGCGTATTTATTTGCCAATCGCGATCGTGTTAGCTTAAATGAACTGATAGCAGCAGGCTCACTTACACAAGAACAGTATCTGAAACTTAAATCCCTTGATTTAATTTATGATTATGAGGGTGTCATTAGTTTAAATGATGCCGTTGTAAGCATGTTTGAGGAATTTATGGAAATTGGCGAGGTTACTCCTGGATTGGTGCGTGATTACATGAATGAATTACAACGGCAATTACGATTTTATACCGACATACGCGAATTACGTTTTTTACGTGGTGTAAAAAAATATTTAAAACGCATTGACGTTGCTTTAAGCCGTGAAATAATTAAACTTCAAAAAAATGTAGACGATACTTATAAAAACGAATCCAATTACCGTGTTAAAATACAAAAGCTTGAAGATTACCGTGAAAAACGCGATACTATTATTAGTTTTATTAAAAGCACACATGACATTATAGATACTAACAGAAATTTATTTAACCTATCAAACGATAACGAACTTTTTGGAATAGTAAGCGCCTTAAAACATAGTTTAATTGAAAACCTGGACTATCTGATAGAAATACAAACCGATATTACAGATTACATTAATAAAATACAGCTTCAGCTTGACAGCTATCTTAAAGCCCAGCAAGTAAAAGAAATTAAAGATCGAGGACAATTGTATTACCAAACCAATTTCAAATCCGTTATTGAATCCGTAAATACACTGCGCCACAATAATATTAAAACGCCGCGAACCCGCATATCCGTGAACGCCTTATTTACGGATGAAGGCCATGTGTTATGTCAAAAAATTGCTGAAAAATATAAACTCAGCAGATTACTTGCCCGTGGTATTGCCGAAAAACTCTCTGGTAATTACAAGGAGAAAGCTTTAGAGCAACAATTAAAACTTGATACCGAACGATTGGTGGAACGTTTTTTAAATCAAGAAAAACAAAACCTGTTTTTGTATTTAATGGATTATAAATTTCCAAAAGCCATTGGCGACGTACATCTTGAAGATCGCTTGTCACTATTTGTTGAAATAGCAATGGAATATCAAAATAAAATGGATTTTAAATACCGCTTAGAATATTACAATTATAATGATGCACAGCAACAACAACGTAAAATTGGATATACGTTAATTGTTCCGCCAAAACTCAAATCGTCAAAAAAATCAAAAACACCACAACGTACCTAATATGCTAGCCGAAGATTTTAATCTCCCTAAACAAACACATACTATATTTTCAATTATGGCACGCGGACACTTTATATCAAGCAATGGTACGCGCGACGGCATGAACAGGCTTTATGATATAATTAATAACCCCGAACATTTTGAACGTTTACAAGCTTATTTCAACATCATTCATTACCAAATTGAACGGGGTAACAATTACTTCTATTTTTCAAAAATGCAAGAACCGCAATCTGAACTCGAAAAAAAACTTGAGCGTTTTGAACGTTATCTTGACATTATTGATTTGTTTGCAAGTATGGATAATAAAATAACCATTGGTAGCCGATTTCGACCCTCAGAAATTGCAGAGGAATGTGTTGCCAATGTGCGTTTAAAACAAAAGCTTCAAAAAATTCCATTGTACCGCTCTGAAACCTTGCATAATAAGGTTCGTGAAATTTGTGATCTTTTAAGCCGCGATTCGTTTTTAGAACTGGAAGATGAAAAAACAGAATCCTATAAAGTACTGGATGCCTACACGTATTTATTGGATATTGTAAACGCAATTGCTATTTACGAAGAACCCTCAACCCTTGAAAATTCAAAATTATGAGTATACCAAATTGCAGAATATTAAACCGGATTGTTGAAATTAATATAGCCAATGTTCGCTATGCAGATATTGAATTAAGCGGAAATACCTGTTTTGTAGGCACCAATAATTTTGGGAAAACTTCCTTGCAACGGGCCATACTGTTTTTTTATAGTGCCAACAGTCGTGGATTGGGGATATCCTCATCGCAAAAAAGTTTTGAAGAACATTATTTCAGGTATGAAAATTCGTTTTTGATATATGAAATAGCCACGGAAGATAAACCGTTTATGGTTATCGTATACCGTCATAACAAATTGGTATTTAGATTTATTGATGCTGCTTACGACGTTGACTTATTTATAAATAGCAGTGATGAAGCCATGAAAATAAAAGAACTTGTAAATGGCCTAGAACGTCGTGGTATTTTTGTATCAAACCAAATTGATACTTTTGAAAGGTACCGTAATGTAATTTACGGAACCGAAGTTGATAAACAACTTTCACGGTTTTTTTTACTTAAGGGTAATGAAAAATACCAAAATATTCCAAAGTCTATAACCAATGTGTTTTTATCTTCTAAAAGCAGTATAGATTCACGTTTTATTAAAGATTTTATTGCAAACTCGCTCAGTACCGAAGACAGCAGTATAAAACTAGAACAAATTGAGCGGCAATTACGGCAGTTCAATGAAAAATTTGTAGATATAGAAACCTATCTTAAAAAAGACACACAGGCCCTGATTGAATTTATAGACAAAAAATACGACCAGGTTCAAATGCTTAAAGGCATGCAGTATGAGCTGGCGGAGAAATTAGGTAGCAGTTTACATTATGCCGAAACCCAACACGATGCAATTCGCCAAGCCGCTATTAAAAAAGAGGAAGAGCTGGAAATATTAAAAACTCAACTTGATGCATTTTTAGAAAAAAGTAATGAAAAACAATTGGACATACGTGAAGAAATTGGATACTACGATCGCAGCATTCGTGAAGCACAGAAAAAACTAAAAATTTACCAAGATCAACATATTGAAGAGGTGCTTAAAAAAAACAGTGAGCGTGAAAAACTGCAGGTGGAATTAAATATGGCACGCCGTGAATATGAAAGTTTAACCTCAAATGTTACTAGTCTTGAATTAAAATACACAAGTTTATTAGAACAAATACGAAACGACAAAATTGCTTTTATTAATAAACTTAACAGTAAACTTAATGAGGTTTTTAACCATTATAATGAGTTGATATTGGTTGAAAAAAACGAATTCAATAAAACCGATTCCAGATTAAAACTTGAACGCGATGAAAAATTAGCAGCTATTCAAGAAGAATGGACTTCCAAGCAAATTGAAATTAATGAAATTAAAAATCAGGAAAAATTAATTACAGGAACTCGGTTTTACGAACACGAAATACGATTATTAGAACAGGAAATTTCAGAATTATTGGCTATAAGCTTAAAAAATAAAAGCGAACGGGCTATTAAGCAAAATTTAGTTCAAACACTTCAACGTGAGTGGGAGCATCATGAACAAAAACTAAAATCTGCTTTGCAATTACAAGTACAGCACAGTCAAAATGAAATCGAAAAATTAAAAACAGAAATTCAAACCATTGAAGGTAAATTGTCCATTCAGCACGATGCTTTGTACGGTTTTTTGGAAAAAAATGTAAAAAACTGGCATGAGCATATAGGCAAAGTTATTCGTGAGGACGTTTTATTTAGAACGGACTTACATCCGGAGTATATAAAAGAACATGCTACAGATACTATTTACGGCATTAAAATAAAAACTACAGAACTCAGCAGCAGCTCTAAAACGTTGGAGCTTTATCAGTACGATAAAAACGAACGCCTGCAGGCCATAAAAGGTATAGAGGAAGCCCTTAATCAATTTCAGCAAAACAATACGCATGAAAAAATGGCTTTGGCTGACAAATACGGAAAACAACTCAGCGAGCTAAAAGAAGATATAAAAGTGCTGAGTTATTCACTTGAATTAGCAGAACAAAAAGAGCAAAAACTCAATTTAGAATTTGAAGAATGGAATACACGAGCACGTCAAGAAACAGAACAATCTTTAAGTGGTAACCGTCAACGTTATAATATACTTGAGGAAGAATTACAGCTTTTAACGCGTAAAAAAAATGTAATGCTTCAGGATTATAACAATCAGCTTGATAAACTTCAGCAAAACCATAAAGGCCGATTAGATGAAATTAAAAAACGTCAAGATACTGAAATGGCCAGTATGGACACCGAGAAGAAAAGCCGCGTAAAAGAATTTGAATCAAAAGAACTGGAATTACATACTGAAAAAGAAAAAAACTTTAAATCTAAAGGCGTAGACGCAAAATTACTTAAACAGGTTGAGTCCCAAATTCAAAATCTGCAAACACAAATGCGCGAATTGGAACAATACGATACACTAATTAATGATTATTTAAAAGACAAGCGCGAGTTATTTGATGTACTTCCCAGTTTAATTGAAAAGAAAGAACAATTTGTAAAATCTAATACAGAAATTATGTCTGCTGTTGAAGATGCTAAACGCAAGCATAACCTTCAGGAGATGGAATTAAATAAGCAAAAACGAGCATTTGATGAGGAATTGATAGAATTTAATAACGGAATAACTTTTTACACATCTAATTTCAGAGAATCACCCGTATATCACAAATTTGCAGATATCATCGAACGCGCTGAACCAAAACGTACACAATATAAAATTTCGGATTTGTGCACCCAGTTACTAAAAAATGACTCGCATTACAACGAGGAATTTGGTGCGTTTCAGCGTTATATCAATGAGTTTTCGGGTAAATTCAGACTTGAAAATCACTTTAATTTTGTTATTCGCAATGATGCCAGCGCTGGAGAATACGACCGATTTGCTCAAAATCTTCGAAATTTTATACATGAAAATAAAATCGAATTGTCAGTTGCTGAAACGGCCACACAAATCAGTCTGGTTACCGACAGTATTGCGGGCAAAGTAAAAGAACTTAGTGGACAAAAAGATAAAATTCAGCATATTATTTCATTAATTGCTGAAGACTTTAAAAAAGCTGAATTTGAAGAAAGCAAGCTGATTGAGTTTATTAAAATTCGTTTAGATGAATCGGATAATAAAGTGTACAAATTACTTAAACGTATACAAGAATTTAGAGAAGAAAACGGCTTGATATACAATGAAGGACTCTTTAATACCGATTATGCAACCGCCGGTAAACGCGAAATTAGCAGTAAAGCAGTTAAATTGTTAGAGCAATTGCGTAGTGCCATAAACGAACAAGAGCAAGAAGAAATACGATTACAGGATTTGTTTGAATTAAAATTCAATATTAAAGAAGGTATGAACGAAACAGGCTGGACGCATCGTATTGAAAGTATTGGAAGTACCGGTACCGACATTTTAGTAAAAGCCATTATATACATTACTTTATTGCATGTGTTTATAAAAGAATCTTCACATCGCAGCAGTAAAGACTTTAAAGTACATTGCATTATTGATGAAGTGGGACAGATATCGGCACATTACTTGCGTGAATTGTTGCGGTTTGCAAAAAACCGAAATATTATGATGATTAATGGTTTACCAAATAAATCAGGACTTGAAAGCCACTATAAATACACCTATCAATTTAGACGTGAAGAAGATCAGAATGTTCGTATATTTCCTAGCATAGTTACAGAGGTTGAAGCTTAATTTAAATCCATCTAATTAATTTTGGATATATTTTTTATTACTAACTATATAAAAAAATAGAAATTAAACTAATTGTTACCCTTTAGGAGGTATTTTAAAGAATTAACAATTCCGCCCATTACAACCGTTGTAGTATTTATTACTTCAAACACTTCATTTAAAAAATTAAATAAAGTAATATATAT
>Ga0255099_1000094_pt1 | contig 36811 bp, 35 predicted proteins | sample Colum_Colum_RepA_2_FD_188451 | JGI IMG/M metagenome (GOLD analysis project Ga0255099, IMG submission 188451) | Freshwater microbial communities from Columbia River, Oregon, United States - Colum_Colum_RepA_8d | ecosystem: Environmental > Aquatic > Freshwater > River | place: USA: Oregon...
ATGTAAATTCTTTAGCATGTAATAATGTATTTAGTAACGTAAAAACGTGTGTTCCGATACCAAGGTTAGCATATGCTGTTTCAATGTAAAATTTATGAATTTTATAAGATCCTTCGGTTAACATTTCAACAGATATAAAACCCAAAGCGCCATGTAAGGGATGTTCAAGGATATAAAACACATGATGCGTACTAAATTGCTTTTTAAGAGCCGCAGTGGAATAAAACGCATTTAACATATAGCTTACCTGTTTTGCACCTATAATGGGAATGTAATGTGCATGCCATATGGAATGCGCTAATTTTTGAATCAAAGTAATATCCTCAAGTAAAGCGGGTCTTAGAGTTATAGCATTATGTGTACTTTTGTTATGTGTCGGCATCTTCTGATATAGTTATTGAAAATCGCAAAGCACGCTTTGAATATGAAATTATAGACACACTTGTGGCCGGCATGGTGCTTAAAGGTACTGAAATCAAATCGATACGATTAGGTAAAGTAAACATAGCAGACAGTTATTGTGCATTTACCTCTAAACATTTAGTGGTGCGTAATCTGCATATTTCAGAATATCAACAGGCTTCGTTTTACCATCATCCGCCACTCCGTGAACGTACTTTATTACTGCAACGTAGCGAACTTGATAAATGGCGAAAAGCATTGCAAAACAAAGGATTAACCATAGTACCTTTAAAATTATTTATTTCAGAAACAGGTTATGCCAAATTAGTTATTGCACTGGCTCGTGGAAAAAAACAACACGATAAACGTGACAGCATTAAAAAACGCGATACCGAGCGCCAAATTCAACGCAAATTATGAAAGCTGTTAAAATTACAATCTACAGTATTTTTACAGGTTTGTGCTTAATTGCATGTTCATCAAATTACCAGTGGCGCTTTAGTAATTTTTCGCAAGTGCAAACCGATAGCCTGCTTTGGTCCGATGGCACTTTAATTGAAAGCCGTATTCCAGCACTTACATCTACCGAATACCGAGCTATTACAAGAGGCACATACACTTTAATTGCTGTTAAGGGTTTAAAGCGGTATACATTACAGTTTTTTATTTCGGGAAAAGGCAGTGGAAAAAAAAGTATGATTTTAGATGCAACGGGCCAGTTTAGTATAGCAGAAAACGATTAATAAGCCCTGCCGCCTTTACCTTCCATAAAATTTACAAAAGCCTGATTACAAACTTTGGTTCCGCCGGGAGTGGGGTAACAGCCGCTAAAATACCAGTCGCCTGTATGATTTGGACATGAGGCGTGCAAACCGGGTATGGTTTGGTAAATAATTTCAAGTTCAGCCTGTAATTCTTTGGGTTTTACCAGTTCAGCAATTTTATTTGAAATTTCAGCATCATTAAACGGCGCGTAGAGTGCTTGCACAATATTAATTTGTTCTGTTTTGGGTTTTAATAATTCAAGTTGGGCTAATTGATGTAAGTGGTCTAGTGTTTTAGCCTGACCGCGTTCACGTGTTAACGCAATGGCTGCTTCAAAGGCAATAAAGCGACTTAGCTCTGCCATGTCTATTCCGTAACAATCAGGATATCGAATTTGAGGTGCAGAGCTTACAATGATAATTTTTTTGGGCTGAAGCCTGTCAATAATTCGTAAAATACTGCGTTTTAACGTAGTACCCCGTACAATAGAATCGTCCATAACCACCACAGTATCTTGATGGGGCTTAACAACACCATAGGTAATATCGTAAACCAAGTTTACTAAATCATCGCGCTGCGCATGATCGGTAATAAAAGTACGTAGTTTGGCATCTTTATAAATTAGTTTTTCAACACGAATACGGGCCTCGGAATGCTGCTGATGCGCCAATTTTTCAAGTTCTTGAACCATTCCATAAAAAGCCAGTTCAGCGGTATTTGGAATAAAACTAAAAACAGTGTTTTGCAGTTGGTGTTTTACAGCATCCCACACTTGATGGGCCAAATGCCGACCCAGCGCTTTGCGTTCTTGGTAAATATCGGTATCATTTCCGCGACTAAAGTAAATTCGCTCAAACGAACAGGCTTGTCGTTCGGCAGCTGGTAATATAACCTCGCATTTAAATGTGCCATCTTTTTTAATTATAAGGGCTTGGCCTGGAGGCAACTCGTGTATTGTATCCTGAGATACATTTAGTACGGTTTGAATTACCGGGCGTTCACTGGCTGCCACAATAATATCTTCATCAACATAGTAATAAGCAGGCCGAATGCCGTGCGCATCTCTAAAAACAAAGGCATCGCCATGCCCAATTAAGCCCGACATTACAAAACCGCCATCCCATTTTTTACTGCTTTCCTGAAGCACGGAGGCTAAATCCAAATGAGTTTGAATTTGCACGCTTATAGCTTCATTAGTAAGTTTTTGATCTTTAAAGTGCTTAAATAATCGATCGTTTTCACGATCTAAAAAATGGCCTATTTTTTCTAAAACGGTAACTGTATCAGCACGTTCTACGGGATGCTGTCCCAATTCAACCAATTGCTGAAACAACTCATCTACATTGGTTAAATTAAAATTACCCGCTAAAACAAGGCTCCGGCTAAGCCAGTTATTTGACCGTTTAAAGGGGTGACAGCTTTCTATGCCATTTTTGCCAAAGGTGCCGTAGCGTAAATGCCCCAGTAAAAGTTCGCCCGAATAGGGTAAATCATCCTCATTAAGTTGCAGTAATTGATGTTGATGTTGACTGTTGTAAATATGGTCAAAAATGTCTTGAATAGCTTGATTTGCAACAGATCGATGTCGGTATAAGTAAGGCACACCGGGTTGTGGATGTAATTTAATACTTGCCATGCCGGCACCGTCCTGGCCCCGGTTGCGCATTTTTTCCATCATTTGATATAAAATTTGCAAGCCATAATTTGAATTTTTATAATACGATCGGGGTTTTCGTAGTCGAATGAGAACTACGCCGCATTCGTGTTTTATGAACTCGCTCATGTGGAAACCCTTAAAGGTACAAAATCCTTAAATTACACCTAAAGTACTGATAATAAATTTTTTGGCTTATTAAATAGCTTTTGCTATATTTGAAAATTGTACGAATTTTAAACGTCTATGGCACACACGCGTTTTGCACATACATGGGTTTTAATTGTTTTAGGTTTTTTGGCGCACTTAAAAGCGCAAGAATCAAATGTTGCCATTTTACTCAATGAATATTGCGCTACAAATATTCAGGGCCCAGCAGATAATTACGGGCAGCTGAGCGATTGGGTTGAAATACGCAATGCGCATACAAGTTCAGTGACCTTAAACGGTTATTATTTAAGTAATGATCGCAATAATCTTTTCAAATGGCCATTTCCCGCTAATTTTAATCTTGGTGTAAATGAGCTGGGTGTGGTTTGGTTGTCGGGCAGAGGCACTTCAGATAAAAACGGCTATCATGCTAATTTCGCTCTAGATCAATGCAAAAGCCAGTGGCTAATCCTTACCAATGCTTTGGGCGTAGTTCGCGACTCTATATTTGTTCAAACCACTAAAGCTGGACATTCCAGAGGTCGTATAATGAAAGACGTATCGGGCGTTTCTGCATGGAAATTATTTACGAGCCCGTCTTACATGCAGCCCAACGGTATTATTGGCCAATACGTAGATTATTTACCCAAACCAAAATTATTTTCTGCTAATGCAACGCAAACCATTGCACCGGGTGCGTATACGGCAAATATAAATACAGGAGGATTTTTTACGGAAGGTGCACAAAACCTGTATGTAAAGTATATGGGTCAAACATACGATACGGCCGCATATCCTTGCATTGATATTTTTTATACTACAAATGGCGATTATCCCGTTCCTGGTGCGGCCAGTACAACCCAGTATTTTGATTCTTTGTCGAGTTTTATAGTTTTAGGTAATACAAGTTTGGTGCGTATAATTGCAGCACCTAATTTAACCCGTGCGGCTACCTGCTCAGGATTAACAGACTACCTTGAAAGTTTTTGCGAAACAAATTCCTATTTTATAGACCCGGCACATCAAAATTTTTCAAAACAATTCGGGGTACTTTCACTCTCCATTGACAAAGCTGACAGTGCATGGTTTATTTCCAATGGCAATCCACCTTCAACAACTGTACACGTTGAGTATTACGCGGCCAATAAGCAGCTTACCGAAGGCTATGCAGTTATCAATCGTCCGCCTAACGAAGAATGGCGCACGGTGCAGCGGGGGTATTATATTAGTATTGACGATCGCTACGGATTTGGATGCAATTTTGATGGCCCCTTGTTTAATGTTGCTGCGCTAGGAACCAGTTCGCGTTCGGTATTTCCAACTTTACATCTAAAAGGAGGTGATATAGAATCGCACTCTGCACCCAATGCTGTTACAACCGTTACATCATACGCTACCGGTTTACGCGATGTATTTTACCAGTCATTGGCGGCCAAAAACAATCTTCGTGTAAATCCTTTACATATAAAGCCTGTTGTAACTTTTGTAAATGGTAAATATTGGGGTGTATACAATTTAACAGAAGTATTTGACAAGTATTACGAACAATTTTATAATAATCAGTCAAAAGATTCGCTTGATATGTGCTTTTATCATAATGGCGATGGTATAGTGAGTTATCCCGATGGATCGGCTTCTACGTTTAGTAATAATTTTAGAACAGCTGTATATGATGTGGTTATGACAAAGCCCATGAATAGCAGTCTTCCGGGATCTTATTTTGCCTCCGTAATGAAGCATTTAGACAAGGGCAGTTTTATTGATTACATGATTTTAAACAGCTACGGCATGAATGCCGATATTTGGAATTATAACGTTGCATTGGCTAAAGGCGGACAAGCAGGTAAGCCCGGAGATAAGTGGCATTATTACTTATGGAATATGCCAACGGTTTTTAATTACACAGTTCCAGCCGGTATCGGCTTGCCCACAAATACCCTTTCGTATTTTAATGCCGATGTAAGCCCCTGTGCGATACACTCCTCAACAATTCCAATAAGTGCAATGGCCCTTAATGCCCATGGTAATATACTTTGGAAATTCATGAATTCAACAACAGGAAATCCCGCATTTAAATTGGAATACCGAAACCGCTATCAAGATTTAATGAACGGCCCGTTGTCGTGTGCATCCATTTTAAAACATTTTGACGCTATAGATTCATTGTATTTAAGCGAAATGCGCTGTCATGAAGATCCGGGTTGTGCTGCCGGGCCCGGTGTTTTTATTACAGAAATGAATTTATGGGACTCTAATATGGTTAAACTACGAAATGCCGTTGCCCGCAGATGTGATATTGTAGCCAATTACTTTAAAAAACCCGGTTGTTATGGTGTATATGGCCCCTATCCGGTAGTAGTGGATGTATATCCTTCCGGTGCCGGAAAAGTGAAATTAAACAGTTTAGAATTAGATAAATTTAAATGGATTGGAAATTATTATTCTACAACCATGAGTTTTAAAGCTATTCCTTCTAGTTCACGTTATAAATTTCACCATTGGGAGTTTAAAAACCATACGCCCATGGATCCAAATACCAAAGACTCTGTAGCCATACAATTTTATACTCAAGACGATGTGGTAGCAATATTTACAGATACTGAGGGCGATGTTTCCAATTCGGAATCATCGAATATACCAAATGGCTTTACGCCCAACGGGGATGGGCTTAATGATTTTTTTAAACCCCTAGGAAGCGGACTTTACGTTAGCGACTATCAAATGGTAATTTGGAACCGTTGGGGACAAGAAGTATATGCCTCTCAAAATCCCGAATCGAGTGGATGGGATGGTAATTATAAGGGCAGTATGGCACCCACTGGTGTTTATGCCTATGTACTAACGTACCGTGATGGAAACGGAGATACTAAAACCCTGAGTGGTAATGTTACCTTAACACGATAATCATGAGTTTTAAAATTATAAACACATTAAAAATTAAAATCCTTGCACTAGTGAGTGTGTGTTGTTTTATGGGAATGCCTACGTCATTAAATGCACAGGACATACATTTTTCACAGGTTTTTGAAACCCCTTTATTATTATCTCCGGCCAATGCAGGCTTTTTTAACGGTTATGTGCGTAGTAATATCAATTACCGCAATCAATGGCCGGCAATGAACAATACATTTAAAACAATGGCTTTATCGGTGGATGGCGGATTATTTAAAACCCGCACACGACCCGCCTTTATGGGACTTGGATTGCAAATTACAAATGATAAGGCCGGCGCCGCAAACCTTTCAACCACCAATATTTTATTGCATTTAAACGGCTTATTAAAAATTAACCGGCATTCGGTTGCGAGCGTGGGTATTGCCGGTGGTACATGGGCCATGAACGGCGATTATAATAATTTGTTATATGCCTCACAATTTAACGGTAATTATTTAGATCCTAATTTAATTAGTGGTGAAATTCCTTACCGTCAGTTTACTACGGTAGACTTATCTGTAGGTGCGGCCTACGAATACTCCTTTTTATCTACCGATCAAGATCATGATGATGAAATTTCTATTCGCTTGGCATATGGGGGCTTTCATTTAAATAGACCGGTTCAGGATTTTGGAGTAGGATCATCATATGAAATGCCTGTAAAACATGTAATGTCATTAACTTCTGTGCTGGATATTATAGATACCCGGTTTACCGCTATGCCGGCCATTATTTTTCAAAAACAAAACAATTTTCAATCCCTGTATTTTGGATCTATTTTAAAATATAGACTCCGTACCGGTACAAAATTTACGGGCGGCCGTACTCAAAATGCATTTGGTTTGGGTTTATTTTATCGTAACCGGGATGCCTTTGTGGCAAAGGCCACTTTTGATTTTGGAAATTACTCCTGTGGTTTATCCTATGACCTCAACGTGTCATCCTACCGCGTGGCTTCTAACGGTTTGGGCGGTATGGAATTTTCACTGCGGTATAACATGCTAGCAAACTCACTCTTTGCTGCCCGTAAAGAATACAAATAACAGATTATGCTAAGGGTACTTTGCAGGTTTGTCGCCGGCCTGTTTTTATTGCCAATAATTTCTTGTACCGATAAACGTTTACCAGAACACGAGCGTGATTTTGCGTTTAAAGACACGTCTGCCATTACTCAAATTCGCATTACGGATAAAAACGGCGCATGCTCTAACCTGCAGCGAACAGCAAAAGGCTGGATAGTAAACAACTTATATACCTGCAGATCAGAAGCCATTTTAAATTTAATGGAAGTTATAAAACGCATAGACGTAAAATCGCCCGTATCTAGTGAAACTGCACCAACAATTTTAAAAAGCATGAGCACTTCAGCGCTTAAAGTGGAGCTGTTGTGTGCGTCCAAAACGGTTCGGGTTTTTTATGTAGGTTTTGAAACCGAGGATGGCGAAGGTAATTACATGCTGCTTGAAAATACCGCTAAGGGAAGTAATTTTGAAAAACCCTTTATTTGTTTTATACCCGGCTTTAAAGGGTATTTGAGGCCCCGATATATTGCAGATCCGCAAGAATGGCGCGATCGACTGGTAATTAATTACAGTCCTGAAATTTTAAAATCTATAAAAGTACAGTATACAGATGCTGTTAGCGCAGATTCATCATTTGACATTGAACTGCATTCTACTACGCAGTTTACATTGCGAAATGCAAAAGGTAAAAGCCTGGCATACAATAATGAGGCCATGCGCCAGTATTTAAAATATTTTATGAATATCAATTACGAGCGCCTTATCACTTCCAAAAATATTAAGCGTGAAGACTCTTTAAAACACAGTAAACCTTTTGTAGAGGTTAGGGTAACCGATAAGGCACAGCAATGTAAAACGTTTTTATTTTACAGGGCGCCATTTACGGGCAAGGTTAATCCTGAAATGGGAATACAGTATACGTATGATCCCGACCGCTGCTATTTAAATTTTGAAGACGGTAAAGAATGGGCTATCGTGCAGTATTTTGTGTTTGGAAAATGGATGGTTAGCCCTTTGTATTTTTTACACCCTGTTCAAAACTAGTGCATAAATCACTACAGGTAATTTTAATTTAAGCTCGTAAATAGAGAGTATATTTAAGTATGAATTTTGTTGTTTCATCAGGAACCCTACTTAAACATTTGAAATCCATTTCAGGTGTTTTAAATACCAATAATACTATTCCCATTCTGGATTGTTTTTTGTTTGAACTTCAGCAAAACGAATTAACCGTTACAGCATCCGATATGGAAACGAGTGTACGCACATCGGTGCATGTTGAGTCTTCCAGCAACGGATTGCTTGCCATTCCGGCCAAAACACTTTTAGATACATTATCAAACTTACCCGAGCAGCCGGTTACATTTAAAGTGGATGCCGGTAAATTTTCTGTTAAACTAAAAACACAAAACGGAGATTATCAAATCACCGGACATAATGGCGAGGAATATCCACGTATGCCCAAGGTTGATGGTGCTCAAACCCTGCTTATAAAAAGTGAAGTTATTTCGGGGGCCATTTCTAAAACTCTTTTTGCAACCGGAAATGATGATTTACGTCCCGTTATGAGCGGCGTGTTTTGTCAGTTTTCCGAAGCTAACAGCATATTTGTTGCCACCGATGCGCACAAACTTGTACGCTATACCCGTAATGATGCTCGTGCCGGAATGAGCGCGGCATTTATTATGCCAAAAAAACCATTACAATTGCTTAAGGGACTCCTAACCGGCATAGACGATGCCGTAAAAATTGATTTTAATAAAACCAATGCGCTTTTTCATTTTGGCATGGTTACTGTGGTATGCAGACTTATTGACGGAAAATACCCTAATTATGAAGCGGTTATTCCCAAACAGAATCCTAATAAATTAACGGTAGATCGTAGTATATTTTTAGGCGCGCTAAAACGCGTTAGCATATTTTCAAATAAAGCCACCCATCAAGTGCGTGTTAAAATTGCTGGAAGCCAATTAACTATTAGTGCCGAAGACCATGACTATGCTAATGAGGCGCAAGAGCAATTATTATGTACCTACACGGGACAGGATATGGAAATAGGTTTTAATTCTCGGTTTTTACTTGAAATGTTAAACAACCTTGAATCCGATGAAATACTACTAGAAATGTCTGCACCTAACCGCGCCGGTATTATCTCTCCTGCAGCAAAAGCAAATCCGTCTGAAGATATTTTAATGCTGGTAATGCCGGTAATGCTTAATAATTAAGCGTATCTGCTGTATAGGGCATAAGCGATTTTACCGGTAAGCCCTCCTTATAAACATATTCAGAAATGCCATTGGATAGTAAAAGCCATGGCGATTGTAATACCAGATTATACCGCAAGGCTTGATGCAGGGTAGATTCATTTAAAACCACATCCGGCGCTTTTAATTCAGCTAACAACCAGGGCTTTGTATTGGGCTTAAAAACCACTACATCAAATCTAAAATGTACATGATGCAAGGCCATTTCGCGTTCTACCTGTATGCTGCCGGCCGGCACTTTATACACGTGTATTAACGTACTTATAAAAGCTTGCCGCACAAATTCTTCGGCACTAAACTTAAGCCAACGCTTGCGCACACGGCAATAAATTTGCTTATTAACATTAACCCGCCTAAGTTTAGGGAATTCTGAAGTATAACAAAATCCTTGTGGATACAGCATTACACCAAAGGTATGCTTTCAAAACGTATCTTTATGATACTATCAGATGAATAAGCCCCTACACCTACAGTATGCGGAAGGGTTAAGGTCAGGCGATCGGGCCATGCTGGCACGCGCCATAACGCTTACCGAATCTACCAATTTAGAACACCGAATTTTAGCTGAAAAAATATTAGAAGCCGTATTGCCCTTTACCGGAAAAGCAATTCGTTTAGGTATTACAGGTGTGCCTGGGGTAGGAAAAAGTACCTGTATAGAACAAATGGGTTTACATTACATCCAACAAGGAAAATCTGTAGCCGTTTTAGCAATTGATCCCACCAGTACTCGTACACAAGGTTCTATTTTGGGTGATAAAACACGCATGACCGCACTTTCAGCAAACCCAATGGCTTTTATAAGGCCCAGCCCAAGCACTGGTGTATTGGGGGGCATAGGAGCACACACCTATGAATCGATGTTGCTATGCGAGGCCGCAGGCTTTGAAGTTATTTGTATTGAAACGGTAGGCGTGGGACAAAGCGAAACCGATGTACAAAAACTGTGCGATGTTTTTATTTTATTGATGCTTGCAGGTGCCGGAGACGAACTACAAGGCATGAAAAAAGGTATCATGGAGTGGGTAGATATTTTAGTTGTAAATAAAGCAGATGGTGCCAATATTACACAAGCCGAAACGGCTGCTAATGTGTATCAGCAAAGTTTACACTGGTTTCCTCAAAATTTATATGCCTGGAAACCCCGAGCGGTTTGCGCATCCAGCATAAATCCGGATGGTATTTTAGCAGTAATACAAACCATTGAAAATTTTTTTAATCATATGCACGAAAACAATCGCTTAAGCCAAAAACGAAAAGCACAGGTTGTTTCGCATTTTAAACAATTATTGCAACATGAATGGATGCAATTGTTTTGGAAAAACCTGCACACCAACCATGATATAGAACAAGAATTTTTACAAGACGATTTTAATCCGTACACCGCTCTTAAAACAGAAAAAGAACGATGGCGTAATCAATTTAATTTATAAGTTCTTATTTTAATATTTAGCCTTTGCTTTTAACGGTTAGCGGATTTGCGATGTGGCGGGCTTTTCAGTAAAGAAGTTTGTTCGGAGATCTTAACTTTAGGCTACCACAAAACTGTCAAACGGAGATGAAACCCCGCCTATTGCCAATGTGCTGTTAGCGGTTCGTTGTTTTTTATGTCATTTTTGTCATTCTGTTTTTCTTTTGAATGTCGCATAAATAGCCATTGCATGTCCGTGTCTTAATTCAAAATCTTCTTTTAGCCAATTGGCAATTTCAGTTGCATTTACTTGTGGATTAAGTTCTCTGTCAACTATAAAATTCTTTTTGTCGGCTTATTTTTTAAAGCCACCAGGTGTCTTTCCTGTCTTGGATTTAATGTTATCAATGGATGCTTAAAACCACATAATGTTTAATTTGTGTTAGAATTTAATTTGTGATAGTAAATGTATGAAACTGCTAGAATTACAAAAATTAGTAATGGAAAAAATGTTTGTCCATTTATTCCGTCAACTGCGCCGTGACTAATTGTTGCAAAAATAAAGTCAAAAGCAAAACCAGCGTAAGCCCATTCTTTTATTCGTTTAGGAACTTGTGAAATAACTAATACTAATACTCCTAAAATCTTAAAGACAATCAAAGCGTTTCCAAAATATTCTGGATAACCCAAATGTCTTATACCTTCTTTTGCTAATTCAGTTTGTGAAGTTAATGCAGGCATAACTCCTTCAAACAATGCGATTATTGTTGTCGCTGTCCAATAAATTACTTTGTCTTTTTTCATTTTTTATCTTTATTTATTATTATTGGTTGAATGACAGTCCTTCATTTGTCAACATTTCTTGCAACTTTGGTATGGTGCTTTTGCCCATTCCGTGCATTGATAAAATTTCTTTTTTACTATATTTAGATAAGTCTGTCAATGTTTTTATATTTTCTCTTTCTAATGCTCGTCTTGCTGGTGCTACAAGACTTGATAGGAAATTATCTTTAGGATTTCGTTCTTTTTCACAAATTGGGCAGGTCGAACAATCTGAACTTTTATAGAAATTATGTCCATTTTTGCATGTTTTTAAAATCTTTTTTGTTGCCATTTTTGTTTTGATGGTTGTAGTTTTGCAATGACCGTTAACGTTTTGAGAGCAATCTAATTTTTTTTGCTAATTCAAAATTAGCATTTAAGCAGTCCTGTGCAAAAAATTTTGCTTGCTCGCTGTTAGCGGCTCGTGCCTTAAATGTCTAGAACAATTCTAATATTTGTCTTGAGTGTTTGAATTTGTTCTTTTGTCAATGCGCCAAGTCTTTTTTTAAGACGGTTGTTGTCTATTGCACGTATTTGGTCAACCAAAATATCAGAAGGTTTGTCTAGTTGGCCTTTTTTTAAATGAACGCGTAATAATTGAATGTCTTTATTAATTTTTGATGTCACGGGACAAACAAGAGTTGATGGATGAAATTCATTTAACAAGTCTGTCTGAATTATTACCACTGGTCTTGTTTTACCCGGTTCAGTTCCAACTCTTGGGTTTAGGTCAGCGAGCCAAATGTCATATTGCTTAATTTTCATCAATCAACTTTTCAAATTCATGCAATACGTCCATTGAGACTTTTCGGGTCAGCTTAGATTCTTTTTCAAGTTGCTTTTTTAAAAGGCGCCTTTTATTGAAGAGATTGTAAATGTTAACGGCTTCGTTTATGTAACGATTTCTTGCAAGTTTCAGCTTTGAAGTAATTTTCTCAGCCTCGTCATAAATTTCGTCGTCAAGTTTTAAAGATAGTACTTTCATGTTTAGATATTTGTACAAAGGTATATATTAAAAGTATATACTCAAAATTTATTTTCGGGAGTCGTTAGGCATGCCCATAACGTTTTCGGGCTTTGCGTTCGGGCGGGTTTGGGAGAACGAAAATGTCAAACTGCGCTGAACTTGAATAGAAGTACAAAGTTCCAAGTTTGCACGTCAGCCCGCCTTACGCAAAACCTGTGTTATGGGTAGTTTTTCTCTTTCTCGTCAACTCATTGCTTGAATTTAATAACATGGCAATTATCCAATCCCTTTTTGTTAAGATTTAAAATAATTCCATCAGCATTTGGATATGCTTTCCTTGCTCTTTTTATAAGGTTATTCCTTACATTTTCATATTGTGTACCGCTTACAAAACCTAATTCTACAATTCCTAAACTGTCATGAGGCATTACAGGTTTACTATCGGTAAAAATAAAAAAACCGTCAATTTTTAAAACTTCAGATGTCGAATAGTTCGGCTCATACCGAATATTACTAAAGCCTAAAATAGTTGTCAAAGCAACCCCAAACACTGAGCCTAATATAAAATTTTTCATGTTTTTTAAAATTAAATTCCCTACTCTTATGGCTTTTCGGTTTCGCCCCTGTTTTAAACATAAACAGGAAATGTCAGTTTTTTAAGTTGTTACAGTTTCCACTTATTAAGTTCTGAATGATTAGTTTTCTTTGAACGACTTGTTTGTAAAATTACCTATAACGGTTTCGGGCTAAAGAAAGTGCGGCTTTCGGAGCTTCCACTGTCTACAACCACAAAAGTTTATATGAAGATACAAAACTTTTTGTTACGATGTCCCCCGCATTTTTTTTAGCCCGTGTTAGTGGTTGCAAGGCGCACACAGCTAAGACTTGCTCGTCCTTGTCGATTGTCAGCGAAAGGGAAACCAAAAAATGTCTACGTTTTTACCAACTGCTTTACTTAATTGTCTGAGATGTTTTTTTGTCGGACAACCAATTGCGTGACAATGTTGATCAAATTCCTGTTCGCTAAAATTTTCAGCCTCCCACCAAATGTTGTAGTACATTTTTTGGTTTTTCTCGTGCTTTACAAAAAAGCGGTCTTGAAAATCCCGAACCATTGCATACGTTCTTGGATGAATATGGCCGTTGATAATTTCCTTTTTCAAGAAGTCTGCGTATTTAACGTAGGCGCTGTCGTAATGATAAAGAATAACCGAAAAGATTTCTGATAAATTACCGTTGTTATTAACTGCTACATTGGTAGAATCACCGATGCCTGTCAGCCAAATGCCAGGGTAACCTTTTATTTTGAAAATGGAGTCCAAAAAACTAACGTGTCTTTTATTTACAGCGTTAAATTGCTTTTCAAGACCCTTACGAAATGTTCTGTTGAACCATTTATTATTCTTTTCTCTCCATTTCTGGTCAACGCTTACGATTTGATGCAGTTCTTTTTTAAGTTTCCAGTCTACACGATTTATATACTGTTGTCGCAGCGAGGGAAAGTCAGCCGAGTAACTTGACCATTATTTGGTCTTACGAATTTTGCTTATTAAAAGAGAAGTGTTTGCTTTAAAAATTAGGTCAGCGTTTAACCCAAAAGGCACACCCTTTTTCAAGAACTCAACTGCAAGAGAGTCTTTACCAGCTTTGAAAGCAAGCTGTCCTGCGGTAAAACAGTCTCTTGGAAATAAAAACTCATAGACTTTGAACAAGCTGTCATAAGTCAGGAAACACTTTGTATAATTTGAATCAATAAAGAACTTTTCAGCCTGTCGGCAAGTTTGATGATATAAAACGAAGTCCTTGTTTGGCTGCGAGAATAACGAAAAGTTAAACGAAATGATAAATGGAATCAGATATATTTTCACCGTCTTATTGTCTGAAGTTAAATGTCATTGTCTACCGAAATGTCTGTCCGCCTTGTTACCACTAACGGTTTGCGGCTTGGCGTAGTGGCGGAATTTTAGCACAAAATTTCAATCGAAGAACTACACTTGAACCTACCACAAAACTGTCAAACGAAGCACTGCACCCGCCATTACGCCAAACCGCTGTTACCAGCTGCCCTTCTTTTCTGTCGTGTTTGTTGTTTGTCATTTCGTGTCTGTCGTTGTGCATTGACTTGGTGGCTCTTTTGTAAAACTTGGCTTTAGCGGTTGCTTGTGCGGTTTTGCAAATGTGCCACCAATAGCATTGGCTAAACTATTCCTCTTGTCTGATTTGCTAAGTTTATATTTTCAATGTTTGGTCTTAATGTATGATTTGTCGGTAATTGAATTTTGTCAAATGCAAGCGACTGAAATTTTCGAAAGCCTGAATCAAGCCCAACTTTTTCTAAATATTCCATTTTACTATTGTTTATTAAAATGTTGAACTCGTTGTCAAAATATATTAATGAACGGTCGTAAGCTGTATGATGCAAAGCACAAAGACTAATTCCATTGCCGATGTCGTCAGTTCCTTTTTCGTGTGAATGAGGGACAATATGAGCAGCTTCAATTAATTCTAATTGAATACCACACATAGCACAACGGTTGTCGTAAGCAGCATAAACTATTGATTTAAATCTTGGGTCACGTTTATATCTTGTATGCGTTATCGTTAAATGTCCTTCAGGAAAGTCCGCAAAACCGTCTTGGTTATTTGAATTTAATGAGTCTGATTCATTTACCAATGCTAGTAATTCCTCGTCTGGGAGTAAATGGATATTTGATAAGTTCTCCAAATAAAGACCCAAATAGTCAGGCAAAAAGCTTATTACTGATTGCCCGTTTGTGTCCCGATAAGTGGCTATTTTATTTATTGCGGCTTGTCTTTGAACGGAAAATCTTGAATACAACGAGATAGTCTGTTTCTGATTGAAGCGGTCTCTCATTAAATATGGATTCCAAGCTGTGAAGACTTTTTCATCTGCGAAATATCCAAGAACAATTACATCTGTTTTTGAATTTAGGGCATCATTAAAATTGCCTGTTTTCGCAACTTGAATTCTACATTCATCTTGATTTCCTCTGCCGTCTCCAGATTCGTGAACATTCTTGATTAAAACATAAAAAGTCTTTTTGTTAATTGAAAAACGATATGGATTGTTTCCATCAATGAATACTACGTTGTCTGAATACAAACGCAAACTATCAATCAGCAGATATTTTAAGTCTGAATGATTGGGGCGTTTCCCTTCGGGTCGGGCTTTTCGTTCCAATCTTTTGCTCGTTCCTCACAAAAGGATTTCCACTTCAATCCCTAACGCAAATACAGACAATAAAACAAAGAACTTTAATTCAAACTAATATTAGCTATGACATTAAAACCGTTAACAGTAAATGAAAAAATATTCTCATTCTTAAAAATAAATCTTGCTGCCTCTAGGTCAGTTTTAAATAATTTGCACAAATCACATTTCTCGATGACTATTGTTCCATTCTCTATTTTTCCTGAATCATAAACGCTGGTTTCAATCCAACCTTTTCCATTACATAAATCGCAATTACAATTTTTCATAGCCGAATATTAATATCCAATTAAGACAATTCCTTTTAAAGGAAGTTGAAGCCTTCCATTAATGTAAAGAGTTTCCAAAAAGGCGAAAATGCTCTCAAAATCATCTGTTCCTGCATATGTATTTCTTACAGCTAAAATTAAATATTCAACAGAAGGCATCATACAGGCTTGAAATACATCTTTTAAAAATTGATTGTTTCTGTATGCTCTTCCTGCTTCCACTTCAAGAACAATTTTCAAATCTTCACTTATGCCATCAGCATCAAAAAATTTATCAATTTTACTATTCAATCCAAATAAAACGGGAACTCTAATTTTGTCTTCCTTGCTTTTACTTCTTTCAACTGTAAACTTGATTTTTTCTAAATCCAATCTTACAATTTCTAATACTTCATTGCTGCTATAATTGAATTTGTGTGAATCTATTAAATGATGATTTTTTTCAAAACAACTAATTGCCTCTCTTACTTGTTCTGTTAATCCAAATGACCTTGGAAATAGTTGATATCTTAATTTCATAATTATGCAGCAATTTTAAAAGTTTCAGATGGTACAGCATTCCCAATTTGTTTTTGTATTGAGCGTCTAGTTCCTACAAAATGGTAGTCTTCAGGGAATGTTTGGATAGCCGCACTCTCAGGAACTCTTAATCTTCTATTATTCCAATGAAACGGACCGACCCAAGGACCAGGTTGAGCAGCAATAGTCCAAGATGGTTGATTTGGGTGAAGTTTTAAGAGGAAATTCCAAAATCGCTTATTTGCTTCAAATTTTGGATTGGGATGTCCGCTTCTTTCAGTTAAAGCAAAATAATTTTGTCCGGGTGGTATTTGTTTTAATTCTTCGTCATAAGTTTTCCCTGTAGTTAATTCTTCTTCTTCAAAGTATTTATCCGAATCAAATTTCCCAATCCAATCAATAACTCTTTCGTGTGGCAGTAAATTTTTATTTACTAATATTTCTAATTCATCACCATGAGTTTTTATTGGTTCTCCAACGATGCCTTTTTTAGAAGCAATAAAGAATATTCTTTTTCTTTTTTGTGGCACACCAAAATCTAAAGCGTCAGCACGATAAACAATGAATTTATATCCCAACTTATCTATTGCTTCTTTTAAGTCTGCTACTGCTTGTACGTTTTTTGGATGCAAAAGGCTTTCTACATTTTCAAGCAAGAATCCGTCTGGCTTAAGTTCTTCAACTATTCTTAAGTATTGCCCAATCATATTTCTTGGGTCTTCGCTTCCAAGTCTATTTTTATGTGTCACCCAATAACCTGCCTTTGAAAATGGTTGACAAGGAGGACCACCAACAAGGATTAATTTTTCAGGGTTATTTGCCTTTAATATTTTTTTATAATCCTTGGCATACATTTCTTTAATGTCCTTGTGAAAGTGAGCAGCGTGGGCGAAATATTTGTTTGCTTTCATAGTTGCCACACTATCTCTGTCAAAGTCTAAACTAGAAATCACTTTTGCTCCTGCAAGTTGAGAACCAATATCAAGACCGCCAGCGCCTGAAAAGAATCCAATTGTTTGGATTTTACTGTCAATTATCAAATCAACCTTATCGTTGACGGTATAACCACGCTGATTGAAGTCTATTCCGATAAACTGTTTTTTGGTAGATATTTTAAACTCTTCCTCAAATAATCTTATCTGCGGCTCTTGGACAAGCATTAAAGATTCTTTCGGCAACTTGTATTGAATTGTTTTAGTGCTTATCATTTTTCTTATGGTATTTTATTTTTTGTTCGGCAACTTTCAAGATTTCAATCCCATCTTCTTCCTCTAAAAGTTGGTATGTGATTTTATCACTTAAGTAACGAACTTTCAATGCTCCCTTGTCAATTTCAAATACTTCAGAAAGTCGTTCAATTATTTGTTCACTGGCATTTCTTTCGTTCTTCTCTATTTTACTCAGAGTTGAAGTGTCAATGTCAAGTTCAGCAGCAATTTTTCTTAAGGGAAGATGCTTGTCCTCCCTTAATTGCTTGATGTATTCTCCGAACGATATGTTATTTATCTTGGACATTTTATGCTTTGACAAATTTTGTCCAAATTTATAGCTAAATTTCGCCACGACAATTTTTTTAACCAATAATTATTAACATTTCTTTCAACTGTCCACTTTACGGGTGGTGGGTGGGCTTTGGGTGCTGTTGGGCAAAATTAAATGTGGTGTTTTTGTGTCTGGAAGTGTGTTGGCAAAACACCTCTTTTAATTTTGCGAAGGGTTGGCATTTTTGTCCTTCGTTTATTGTCGGTCGTGTCGTCTTTAGGGTTGCTGGTAACTATCGTATAACCGCTATAAACCTTCCCAAAAACATCCAATTTGGTTGTATAAGCGCAGGTTTATGGCGCTTAGCTAAAATACACATAAATTTCATAAATCATCAAAAGCCTTAGCTTGCTTTATGGGCGTTGTTTTAACCACAGATTAAAAAACCTAAATTAAATCACTAAATACGGCGACCGTTTAGCGATAAGGCCAATAAATAAAAACTAAAAAAAGGAGGATGCTTGTAAGCAATGCCATCTTACAGATTTTTGTATTTCATTAATTTTTATAAAAGTATTTGCGGAGACGGCGAGATTCGAACTCGCGATACAGTTTCCTGTATACAAACTTTCCAGGCTTGCTCCTTCAACCACTCGGACACGTCTCCTTGGTAAATTATAAAGCACAAAATTAATGAATAATAAGCAGTTGCGTTAAATGTATATGATTATAGCGCAACCAGGCCATGCGGTTATTTTCATTTGGATTTGCCCAATAGGGGCTAAAAGCGCCTGGTGAAGTGGCAGAATAGCCGTTTATGCAAATATTTCCGGTTTGCTGGGCAGCCAACATGGCATCCAGCTGATAATCGGCACCGGACGATTTTAATTCGTGGGGTTCATATGAAAAAACGGTACCGGGTTTTACCTGTTTAAGTTTATTTTTTAAATAATTTACGCGCTTTTGGCTTTCAGATTTTTTTCTGCGGTGAATAAAATCTGGATAAACGTAATTGTCACATACAATTACCGTTAGGGCTAAAATGCCAATTAGGTGTTTAAATTTAGGAATGCGCTGTATAAGCAAATTAACACTAAAGGCAATTCCGAGAGCAAAAAAAATAAGGTGTACATTAATTATACGTTGTATGGCTTTCATTGAGCCAAATCCGGGAATGTGGTAAATGCATGTATAAAGTGAAACATTTCCTATGCGAACAAAGCAAAAAAATAAAACAATAAATACATAAACTAAAAAGCGGTTAGTAGAGTGGGGATTGGCAAGGGTATAACAAATCCAAATGAGTATTCCCAGCCAGGCGATGCTACCCGGAAAAAGCATATGGTCCCAAAAATCTGGTAAATCATTTTGCCAGTTGCTAATGCCATCCCAAAGTAAGCTGCCTTTCCAGCTGTAAAAAAAAGATGCGACTGTGGGGATGTGGCTAAAAATAAAATTGTAAGAATGCATGGACACCTGCTGTGCTCGGTTAAGATATGGTATTAAGAGTGGAAGCAGCAGTAACAAACCTATAAACGGTAAAGCCATAAAACGAAGTTTATAGCCAAGCGTATTATTTTTAAACGTATTAAAACCACCATGTATAAAGCTTATTAGCAATGTAACCCCAAACAATACTAATGCTAAAAAGCCCAGGTAAATGCCGCAATACCATTGCCAAACCCAAAACACAAGGGCCATTAAAAGTGCCTTTAGGGATTTTGTGTGATGGTAACTCCATAATGCCCATAGCATAAGGGCTATGGGAAATCTTGAAAACACTTGTGCGTGTCCCATTTGGCTTTGCAGTGCAATAGAACCGCAAAACACGATTGCGCCGCAAATTGCAGCCCATGACGATTTAATAATGGCATACAAGCACAGGTAAGCACAAATAAAATTTAAAATATGTATGGTAATAAACCATAATTGAAAACTGGTTTCGGGCGAAACATTAAATACGCGGTATAGCGCATAAAAGGGCATTGTGCCTAGTAAATTGTCTGAAAAAGCAAAAACCTGTTTTTCGGGAAACATAAAAGGTGCATTCCAGTACGCATCAATATTTCCAGTGAGCCAAAGAAAATTATGTTCTAAAATATATTGGTTAAACCTGCCATCAATTAAATCACCCGGGTAATAGTGCAGGTTAAATCCTAAAACCGAAAAACAAAACACACAAAGGCTAATGCCAAGGCCCAAAAAAAAAGGCCAGTGTTGTGTTAACCGGCCTTTATTGTTAAAAGTAAAAAAACTATTGTACAACAGATTTAAAGCCTGCATCATCTCTAAGCTTTAAAAACTCCACATCCTCTTTAGCATAGGATTTTAACCGTGGATCTTTTGAAACGGCAGCTTTTAAAAGTTCTAATGCTGCAGCTGAGTTGTTGGAGCGCATTTGCGCTATGGCCTTTAAATAATCAACATGGGACTGTACATTTTCACCAAGAGCATTTAAAATAGTTAAGGCATCGGAAGCATTTCCGTTAAGCAATTGTGCAAGGGCTTTATTAAAGCTGGCTTTTTCACCCATACCCTGCAGGGCATCACTGTATTGACCGGTAATTATAGCGTATATTCCACGGTTGTAATTAGATTCGGCAGTGCCTGATTTTTTATATAAATCCAGGGCTTCTTCCCAACGGTTTTGCTTAGCAGCGCACAAACCTAAATTATTTAATACAGCTGGCTCGCTGGGCGATTTAAGTGCCGCACGTTTAAATGCCGCTTCAGCCTCTGGCATTTGATTGTTAAGCAAAAACATACAACCTAAGTTATTGGCCATTCTCCAATCTGAGGCGTACTTAGATTCTGAAGTTGTATAGAGGGCAATGCGGTTTTGAAGATTGCTTTCCATTTCGGCACCCAGTAAAAATTCGTCTGCGCTGAGACTGTCTGGTTTGGTTTTAAGTGCATTGGCAATTTGCTCTTTGGTTTTGGCGGGTATTTTTCCGTTTAGTGTAACTTCGGCACGACGCAGTTGTGGTAAAATCTTTTCACGAAGCTCTAAATAGGTTTGTGAAAGGTTCATGATTTCTTTGCGTCTTTGATTAGGATCTTTGTACATGGTTAATACCCGTAATATTAAATCGCGGTCAGCAATTGTAGACTGTTCCATTAAACTTTTAAATCCTTCCCAGTCTTCTAGGGTTTCACGGGTTACATAGTCGGATTTTTGTTTACCCGTGGGTAATGATTTTGGAGCCTGTTTTTTAAAAATATCTATCAATGCAGAAACAGATGCTTGGGCTCTGTCATTTGCCAATTCTATATTATGATCGGTTTCACCATCCGGAGAAGCATAAGCAGAAACGCTTACCGATTCAAATTGGGCTTGTGCCGGTGTGTTTTTTAAAAATGCGGCAAAGGCCTTGGTTTCTTTTGAATTTAGCTCTGAACTTTTTACTTGAGATTGGTTAAGATCAAAATAAATATGTGTTTTTATATTGAGGGGCTGATCGGGTAATGCTGTAACATTATTTGTTTGGGTATTTAACTTTCCCATTACCATTTGTTCATCATGTTGAACAAGCAGTGCCGTGGCCATAATGCCATCAGCAACAGTTTTTGGCTCAAAGGTTGCTGTTTTTGAGGCAGCAGAACCCGTAACCCGAATTTCAAGCCGTGCATTGCGCATTATGGGCTCAAAGGCAAAGCGCTCAGAGCTGTAATTAAAAGCGCCGCCGGTGGCATAACCTATTTTTTGGCCATTACCTACACCTTTTTCACCTAATAGGGTAATAGGTCGCAGGGCTTTTTCTTTTCCTCCATATACCAGCACAGGAGTGGCTATTAAGGTTACTTTTTTAGCAAAAAGTTTTTCAGAAAATCTGCCACTAAAGCTAAATTGTACGGTATCGCCATGCATTTCTATGGGATTGGGAACAGCTTTGTAAGAAAATTCTGCTTGCCGTTTAACCATTTTTCCCAAGCCGTCACATGCGCTTAAAAGCAATGCGGACAAGGCAAATACAACGAAATAATTCCAAATAGATTTCATAATGATAATAAAGTCCAAATATAATAATTAATAATACATTAAACCTGTTTTTAGCATATTTGAATTGATTAATTTTGCAGCTCTAATGTCTGCAACATCGTTACTGCCAGTGCCCTATTCTAAAACTGTGGGATACGGGCGCTTGTTAAAAGCCAAGTTGTCGCTTTTAGTTGTTTTTTCAGCCCTGGTAACCTACTTAACGGTTGCAACAAATGTTAGTTGGTACAGCATAATAGGTTTGGTAATAGGTGGGTTTTTAATTACTGGCGCATCCAATGGATTAAATCAGATAATTGAAATTAAAACAGACGCTTTAATGGAACGAACCCAAAACCGTCCCTTACCGCAACACGTGTTAAGCCATGTGCAAGCCCTTGTATTTACCTGTTGTATTTTAATTGCAGGCTTATGGGTATTGTGGAATTTTTCGGGAATGCGCTCTGCGCTTTTAGGATTACTATCAGTGGTTTTGTACGTATGTGTATACACGCCATTAAAACGCATAACCCCGTTTTCGGTTTTAATTGGGGCATTTCCAGGTGCCTTGCCAACATTGATAGGTGGTGTTGCGGCCAGCAGCAGTATTGAGCAATACCGTTTTTCAATGGTTTTATTTTTTATACAGTTTTTTTGGCAGTTTCCGCATTTTTGGGCTTTAGCCTGGTTTAATCACGATGATTATGCCCGCGCCGGTTTTCATTTACTACCGTCCAAAGGGGGTAAAGATGCGGCCACCCGGTTTCAAATTTTATTTTACACCAGTATACTTTTACCGGTTTCGGTATTACCTTTTGCTCTAGGATTTACGGGGGTATTAAGCACGCTTGTGGCTGTAATTTGCGGTATTGCATTGGTAATTCAGGCCTATATTTTTTACCGTTTAAAAAGCGATGCGCAAGCCAAAAAACTATTTTTTGTAACCTTAATCTATTTGCCTTTGGTACAGCTCGCTTTTATTACACACGTTTAAATTTATGTCAACTACAAACACTAATACAATGCGAAATCAGCGCATGCAAGAATTAAAAGGGGCCGAACGTAAAGCGGCTAAACCATTGTTATATATAGCTATGGTTAGTATTGTTATGCTTTTTTCGGGGCTTACCAGTGCTTATATAGTGCGTGCAGATAATGGTAATTGGTTGGTTTTTGATTTGCCTAAGGCATTATTTGTTAGTACAGGATTGGTAATATGCAGTAGTATTGCTTTACTGTTTGCCCAATTTGCGATACGCAGACAGCATGTATGGATTTTAAATTTAGGCTTATGGAGTGCCTTTGGTCTTGGCATAGGTTTTGTTTTTTCACAGATGGAATCCTGGCATCAATTAACCCAAATGGGCATTTATTTTATTGGAAAGCAGAGTAATGCCTCAGGTTCATTTTTATACCTATTGGCGCTGGTACATTTATTGCATCTTTTTGGGGGGCTTATAGCATTATTGGTAACATCCATTAACAGTTTACGCGGCAAGTATTCTGCAGAATCACATTTGGGTTTTAGTTTGTGTGTAATTTATTGGCATTTTCTGACACTTTTGTGGATTTATTTGTTTTTGTTTTTATACTTTTATCGTTAATATTGCACTCTTAAAATTATGGCACACAGTATTGAAATTGACCCTAAAGAAGCCTGGAGTGGCGGACAGTCTCCATTTCGGCTCAGTTATGGAAAAATGTTTATGTGGTTTTTCTTGGTGTCTGATGCGTTAACGTTTGGCGGTTTATTGGTATCCTACGGATTTATTCGGCATAAATATGCTGAAGTATGGCCAAAAGCCGAACATGTGTTTACGCACTTTCCGTTTGTTGAACAACATTTGCCCTTAGCTTATGTGGGGTTAATGACATTTATTTTAATTATGTCCTCCGTAACGATGGTGCTTGCTGTTGAAGCAGGTCATCGTATGAATAAAAAGGGGGTAGTTTTATGGATGTTTTGGACCATCGTTGGAGGGTTGGCTTTTGTGGGTTCACAAGCCTGGGAGTGGTATCATTTTATAATTGGAACTGCTGACGGCGCATGGCGCAACGTTTGGGATCCGGCTACTCAAACCTATGTAAAGCAGGTGTTTCACGGTGCTAATATGATTACCAATGAATATGGTGTGCCGCAGTTTGCAAATTATTTCTTTTTTATAACCGGTTTTCATGGTACGCACGTATTTAGTGGTGTAGTAATAAACTTTATAATTTTTCTAAATGTTTTAAATGGCACTTACGAACGCCGTGGCCACTATGAAATGGTTGAAAAAGTTGGATTATATTGGCACTTTGTGGATTTGGTTTGGGTTTTTGTGTTTACATTCTTTTATCTTTTATAAATAATATTTATGTCAGATTTTCACGATAATTATCCGCATTATGAAGTGATGAGTAATCACGGCGAAGAAGAAGGAAAAAAATCCCGTCGCACCTTATGGAACGTGTTTTGGATAATGCTTGCTATAACCATTTTTGAATTGGTTATTGGATTTATGGCACCCAGCCACGGTTGGTCGGGTACCCTGTGGCTTAAAACACTCTTTATCTCTTTAACTGTGGTAAAAGCCGCAGCTATTGTGATGTGGTTTATGCATCTAAAACATGAAGTTAGTTTTTTTAAATATGCAATTTTGGCCCCCTACATCATATTTATGCTATATACCATATTTATTATTTTAACTGAGGGAACCTATGCGGGTAGCTCTGGGCATTTAACACGCGTTGACAAAATTTTTGTTGAACAACAGGCTCAGTTAAAGCAGGGACATCATGCATCCACAGATGCACATCATGAAGGTCATGATTCAAATACAAGACATTAATTAAACTTCAATTTAAAAAAAACCTACGCTTGCGTAGGTTTTTTTGTTTTAAGCCATTCTGAAATACCCTCGGCTATTTGATGAGGCGTATAGGATTGAGGAATGAAGTGCAGGCCTGTGATGGCTTCATAAAGTTCAATGTACCGTTTAGAAATTTCTTCAGTCCAAGCATCCGTCATTTCTGGAATTGTTTGTCCTGTTTTACCCTGAAAGCCATTTTGAATTAACCATTGCCTAACAAATTCTTTGCTTAGTTGCCGCTGTGGCGCACCTTTATTTTGTAGGGTTTCATAGCCCTCTGCATAAAAATACCGTGATGAATCAGGGGTATGTATTTCATCCATTAAGTAAATGCTGTTATTGCGTTTTCCAAATTCGTATTTGGTATCAACTAAAATTAAGCCGCGGGCATTAGCCATGTGTTGTCCGCGTTGAAACAGGGCAAGGCTATAGCGCTCCATGTCAAGGTAATCGTGTTCTGAAACCAGTCCACGGGCAATAATTTCAGATTTTGAAATATCTTCATCATGTCCAATGGCGGCTTTTGTGGTGGGTGTAATTATGGGTTTTGGAAGCGGGTCGTTTTCACGAAGTCCATCGGGTAATTCAACTCCACAAATGCTGCGCAGGCCCAGGGCATATTGTCGGGCTGCATGCCCCGCCAAATAACCTCGAACAACCATTTCAACTTTAAAGGGTTCACAGTGGTAACCCACACTTACGTTTGGAAGTGGGCTGTCAATAAGCCAGTGAGGTACAATGTCTTTAACTGCATCAAGAAAAAAGGCAGCCAGCTGATTTAAAACTTGACCTTTAAAAGGGATGCCTTTAGGTAACACCACGTCAAAAGCACTAATTCGGTCAGAGGCAACCATTACCAATATATCAGAATCAATACGGTACACATCCCGTACTTTACCTTTATATAAATCAGTTTGTCCGGGAAAATTAAAATTGGTTTCGGTTAGTGGTTTACTCATATTTCAAAAATACAGCTTTGTATAACATTGCAATAATTAATGGTTTTGCCGCCAGGTTGTTAAGCCCTGATGTGAAAAAGTAAAATGCTGAATGGCACCATTATATTTGCTTAAAGCTTCAGCAACTTTTAGTTTGGTAATTCCCGGACAATAAAAAAATAAAAATCCACCCCCCCCGGCACCTGAAATTTTACCCCCAACCGCTCCCGCTTCAATAGCAGTAGTGTACAACTGATCAATATAGGAATTAGAAATCTGATCGGCCATTTTCTTTTTTTGTTGCCATCCAAAATTTAACAACTCGCCTAAAATTTCAAAGGTTCCGTTTTCAAATGCATTTCGCAGCTGCAGGGCTTGTTGTTTTAGCTCGTGCATGGCTTGTATACGATCTGTTGCACCCTGTTTAACCGATTCCATCTGATGACGAATGATTTGCGCAGATTCACGTTGAATGTGCGTATAATACAAGAGCAGACAGGTTTCGAGTTCAAGTGTATCTGCTGCTGAAAGGTGGAGCGGCTTAACATGAACCGAACCATTGGGATTAAAGGTCATGAAATTTATTCCGCCGTAGCTGGCAGCATATTGATCTTGACGTCCGCCGGCTAATCCTAATTCTATACGTTCAATATGAAATGCCCTTTGCGCAATTTGTTCACGATCCCAGGGCAGTTGCAGCCATTCGCGAAAAACACCAAGCAATGCAACCACCAGGGTAGAGGATGTACCCAGTCCAGAACCCTGAGGCGCTTCAATATAGGCACTGAGTTTAAAACCGGGTAATGGTCCTGCATGCGCCGCTAAATGCTGATAAACGCCATAAAATAATTCAAATTCGCGGGGCAGCGTTGTAAAATCTGTTTTGTTGGGAGAAAAGCTAAATTCGGTTTTTTTATCTGGGGCTTCAAACGTTATTTGGTGGTCTTTTGTAGGAAGTAAACGGGCATGGGCGTATAAATCAATAGTAGCATTTACTACACAGCCGCCAAATTGATCCATGTAGGGACTTACATCGGTTCCGCCACCGGCCAGTCCGATTCGAAGGGGAGCACGGCTGCGATAAATCATTACGATTTTAAATTAATAAACTGTAAGGGTTGATTGCACGCGCTCTGTTTGCAGGCCTGCATAACCTGCTGTAATGTATCAATTTGTTTATGCGTTACTCGTATACAATCATTCATATGCTGCGCAGTTACTTTTAAATTTAAAGCTTTAATACATTGTAACAAACGTTTGGCGTTTTCGGCGTCTAATCCTTGCTTTATCCCTATGGTTTTAATTAATAAAGTGCCGCTGGGTTGATGTGGCTTTGACTCATCTAAACCGCGCGGATCAAGCCCCTGTTTTAACATCCGGCTGTGTAGCATATCGCAAATGGCCTCCATGCGCATTTCGGTTTCTGTTGCAATACGAATGTTCATGGCTTTTTTATCAAACTCAATTTGACTCTTACTGCCTTTAAAATCCCAGCGGTTTGTAAATTCTTTGCGGGTTACGTTTATAGCATTGTCAATACTTTGAGCATCCAGTTTGCTGCTTATGTCAAAAGAAGGCACAAGTAAAATTACATAATCTCACTGTATTGATAATGCACTTGATGTACATTTGTGTATGCAATTTAATTTGGTTTCAGATTACACGCCAACGGGCGATCAGCCTGAAGCCATAAGTGCATTAACCGATAACCTAAACCGAAACGTTCAACATCAGGTTTTACTCGGGGTAACAGGTTCGGGAAAAACATTTACTGCGGCTAATGTTATTGCACGTTATAACCGGCCCACGTTGGTGTTAAGCCATAATAAAACATTAGCTGCTCAATTATTTGAGGAGTTTAAACGTTTTTTTCCTGAAAATGCAGTTGAGTATTTTGTAAGTTATTACGATTACTATCAGCCAGAGGCGTATCTGCCAACAACCGGTACCTATATTGAAAAAGATTTGTCTATAAACGAAGAAATTGAAAAATGCAGACTTAGTACTACCAATACGCTTTTGTCGGGTCGCCGTGATGTTATTGTTGTAAGTTCGGTAAGTTGTATTTATGGTATGGGTAATCCCGAAGCATTTCGCAGTCAAACCTTTGAACTTAAGTTAGGGCAATTGTATTCGAGGCAACAGGTTATAAAACAACTTATAGCTGCATTATATACCCGCACAACCGAAGAACTTTTACGAGGGCATTTTAGGGTGCGTGGCGAAACATTGGATGTTGCACTGCCATATACCGATCACCTTTTACGTGTGGCATTTTTTGGAAATGCCATAGAACAGCTGGCTATATTGGATCCGCTTTTACAACAGGTAATTTCTACTCCAGATGCAATAACCGTTTATCCTGCCAATTTATTTGTAACATCACCTGAAACCCTGCAACAAGCCATACAGCATATTGAAGATGATTTGGATATTCAAACGCAACATTTTAAAGAATTAAATTTACATACAGAAGCCGCTCGAATTAAAGAACGCGTTGCATATGATTTAGATATGATGCGAGAACTTGGCTACTGCAGCGGGATTGAAAATTATTCCAGGTACCTCGATGGGCGATTACCGGGTACAAGACCGTTTTGTTTATTAGATTATTTTCCCAAAGACTTTTTAATGCTGGTTGATGAAAGTCATGTAACCTTGCCTCAGGTGCGCGGCATGTTTGGCGGCGATCGCAGCCGAAAACAAAATTTAGTAGATTACGGATTTCGTTTACCTGCAGCGCTTGACAACAGGCCCTTAACGTTTGAGGAATTTCAGGCATTGTGCCACCAGGTTATTTACATCAGTGCAACACCCGGAGAATATGAAATTGAAAAATCAGGTGGTCTTTTGGTGGAACAAGTTATACGTCCAACCGGGGTGCTTGATCCGCTCATTGAAATAAGACCCTGCACGCACCAGGTTGATAATTTAATGCATGAAATTTCCCAAGCTGTTTCACAAGGTGAGCGTGTGCTGGTAACCACTTTAACCAAACGCATGGCAGAAGAATTAAGCGCTTATTTATTACGATTGCAAGTTAAGTGTAGGTACTTACACAGTGATATTGATACGCTTGAACGGGTTGAAATATTAAGACAATTACGCGTAGGAATTATTGATGTGTTAATTGGAATTAATTTACTTCGGGAAGGATTAGATTTGCCGGAAGTTGCACTTGTTGCCATATTAGATGCCGATAAAGAAGGTTTTTTACGAAATACAAAAAGTTTAATTCAAACCGTTGGGCGTGCGGCCAGACATGTTAACGGAAGGGTTATTTTGTATGCCGACCGTGAAACCGATTCTATTAAGGCTACGGTAAGTGAAACTTGCCGACGCAGAGCCCTGCAACAGGCGTACAATACAGAACATAATATCATTCCACGATCGGCTGGGCGTCAACAAGCGGTTTGGAGTGCATCACCGCCTGAAGAAGCACTTCGGGAACCTGGCGAAGAATACCTCACCGCAGCCCAGTTAAAAGTAAACATTAAAGTAACAAAGGCTGCCATGAAACGCGCTGCAAAAGCAATGGATTTTATTACAGCTGCAAAATTAAGAGATGCATGGCGGGCCTATCAAAACCAATTGGATAATTTAAACCAGTAATGCATAGGAGCTCAAAATTTTTTTAAGGGCATTTCAATTTGTTATTTAAAATTTTCAACAGCTTTCAGCATGTGTTGTAGAATTAATAATTTTGCAAAAAATATTGTATGTCAGCCACACATGAAAATTACCAAAAGCAATTGGGCGAATGGATTGAACAGGAAAAAGCAGCTTTAAACCTGCAACAAATTACAGGAAGGCTTTGGTTTGAAAAATCCATAGAATTGGTATTATTTCGTAATCAACTGGTTGACCGAAGCACAAGTGAGTTGTTAAAACTTCATCAGTATGCACACAATATTGTAAAAAAAACAATTACTCTGGATGCAACGGTTTCTATTGCAAATTGTATACTTGAGTCTGATTTTGGCCCCAGCCGCATTGATATAGGTAAATTAGCCTTTGAGTGGCACAATGAAGCGGGCGCTCATAAATCCATATATGATTTTGTGCATGCCAAATTAAATCCCATGTCAACCACATCAAGTCCGATGCAGCCAAAAGATGTCATATTATATGGTTTTGGACGTATTGGAAGATTGGCTGCCAGAGAACTTATAGCACAGGCCGGAAAAGGCGAACAGTTACGATTACGTGCTATTGTAACGCGCGGCAATGATGCAAAAGAAATTGTAAAACGTGCGGATTTGCTTCGAACTGATTCTGTTCACGGGCCATTTCCAGGTACTATTATCGAAGATGTGGATAACAAGGCATTGATTATTAATGGCCATACAGTGCACATGATAGATGCCCGAAACCCGGAGGATCCTGATTACACAGCATATGGTATTAATGATGCGTTATTGATAGATAATACCGGAGTATTTAGAGATGATAAAGAATTAAGCCGTCATCTAAAAGCTAAAGGTGTTGATAAGGTATTGCTTACGGCTCCTGCTAAGGGTGATGTGCCAAATGTAGTTCATGGTATAAATCACGAGTCGGTTAATTTAAATTCACAACGTATATTTTCGGCGGCCAGTTGTACCACCAATGCCATTATGCCTATTTTATATGTTATTGACAAAGAACTGGGTATAGAAAAAGGTCACATCGAAACTGTGCATTCCTATACAAACGACCAAAATCTATTGGATAACTACCATAAAAAATACCGCCGAGGACGTTCTGCAGCGCTTAATATGGTTATTACTGAAACCGGAGCTGAAAGCGCTTTAAAAAAAGTACTTCCGCATTTAAGCGGAAAATTTACTGCCAATTCGGTTCGTGTACCTACTCCAAACGTGAGTTTAGCAATTTTAAATTTAAATTTAAACACAAAGGTAGATCGTGAACGTGTAAATGCAGTGGTTCACAAATATGCGCTTGAGGGACATCTTGTGGAACAAATTCAGTATGCTTTTAGTAACGAGTTAGTAAGTACGGATATTATTGGAAATCCCTGTTCCAGTGTATTTGACAGTCAGGCTACCATTGTATCTCCCGATCAAAAAAGTGCGGTATTATACGTTTGGTATGATAATGAATATGGCTATACCCGCCAAGTTATCCGATTTAGTAAGCATATAAGCGGGGTGCGCCGCCCGGTGTATTATTAAGTATCTTTAAGCCATGAAACACATTTTTATTTTTGTAGCTCTGTGTATTACTTTTTATACACATGCACAAGCACCCAAAGGACATGCTAAGCCTGGGGACACATACGGATCTGCATTTCCGGACCAAAGCAAAATAGAAACCCTTAATTCAAATCAATTGCTTCAGCGCTTAAATCCTGATTCTAAAGACACATTAGTTGTAATTTTATCAGGCAAGGTAAAAGATGCGTGTTCCGCCAAGGGATGTTGGTTGACCATGGATGTAACGCCAGAGTACGAATTAATGATGAAAATGCAAGACTATGCATTTTTTGTACCTACCGCCATTATTGGCAAAAACATACAAGCTTATGGCAGGGTATTTATTAAAACGGTTTCAGTTGAAGATTTAAAGCATTATGCAGAAGATGCAGGAAAAACAAAAGCAGAAATTGATAACATTACTAAACCAGAGCGTCAGTATCGATTTGTTGCCCGTGGAATTCGGGTTGTTTCCTAATTAAACAATCATTTGGTATTATTTTTTGTTTGTTTTTTTATAATCATCATGCATGCCTTTGCCTTGCATTATTTCGGTTTTGTATTTTATAATGCGTTCCTTTCGGGTTGAGGCATGTTTAGCGGCAGTAAAAAAAATAAGGTATGCTCTTTGGCGCCCGGGTGTTAGCGTTTCAAAGGCAGTTTTAAATGCAGAATCAGATTTAAAAAACTGTATCAGTTCTTCCGGCCATTCAATGGATTTTTGCTGAGGGGGGGTAATTTGTTTTTCTTCTTTTTCTATTGCAATGGCTGATTTTAAAAGTTCTATCAGGTAGTGTTTATGACTTTTAATTTCGTTTAGTTTGGTAAAACGAAATTGCCTGGCCGTTTGAACGTGTTCCGTTTGCTGAATTAACACTTTTTTTGGGTCATGCAATGCATATCCTTTAAAAAACAATACGGCACAATAGGATTTAAACCCATGAATTAATGCTATATTTTTAGTTTTGTAGGTGTAACATGCCTGTCCCCATTTAACGGTTTCATCAAGGTTACATTCTAAAATTATTTTACGAAGTAATTGCAATTCAGAAGTCCAACGTATCATTTTACAATCGGGCGTAGCGCCTTTAGGACAGCGCATGCATCCCTGCGTTAAAATATGATCAACATTCCAGTTTTGGAATTGAGGCACAGCCTGTGTAATTATAATTAATAGATATAAATACCTTGGTACTGTAATCCCGTTTCAGAATTTAATCTTAAAAGGTAGTATCCGGCCTGTAATCCCGCAAGCGTAAGGTTGTTATGTCCAATTTCCAAAGGCATTTGCGTGTGTATTCGGCCTTGCAAATCCAATAAGGTAATTTGACCTTTTAACGGGCTATCTATATATAATATTGAATGTGCTGGTTGTGGATATAGTTTTAATGCAGCTATATTGTTTTGCGCAAGCCCCTCGCAAATACTTGCAATGATGGTAATACTGGCTGTTGCACTGCAACCGTTAGTATTTTGAGAACTTACCGAATAAACGGTTGTTGCAGTGGGCGTAACAATAATAATAGGTGTATTTAATCCGGTATTCCAAGTATAGGTATTTGCGCCACTAGCCACCAGTGCAACGGGTTCGCCAACGCAAACCTGTGTGTAATTGCTGCTTACCTGAATGACAGGACTAGGTAACACATTTATGGTTATGCTGGCTGTTTTAAATGGACATCCGGGATTAGCGCCGCGAACCGAATAGGTTGTGGTTGCATTGGGGCTAATAACAACAGAATTGGAGGATCCGCTTACAGGTGCCTGCCAGGTATAGGAACTGGCACCAGAAATACTAAGTGTTGCTGAGTTGCCTCGGCAAAAACCATTGGTACTTGTACTAATACTAAGGGTTGGATTAATGGCTGTGCTGATGGTTATTACGGCCGTTCCATTGCAGGTGGCATACGAGCCAACAACCGTATATGTGGTATTAACCGTAGGTGAAACACTAATATTGGGACTGTTAGAACTATTGTCCCAAGTATAGGTGGCAGCACCAGAGGCTGTTAAAGTGGCTGAATTTCCCTGACACAACACAGAGGGATTTGAAACCACATTAATGGAAATATTTGGCGAAGAAATTAAATTATAGGATTGTGTTCCGGTACAATTTAATCCATTGGTAACGGTAACTTGATAAACCCCCGCAACGGATGTAGAAATTGAACTAGCATTTCCTAAATTATTTGACCACGTATACGTATAGGGCGCCGGTCCTGAGGTATTTGCTAATAAAAATGCAGGATTTCCGGGGCATATACTAGAAGGTAATCCGGTAATGCTTACCGAAGGATTACTTACACTTACACTGGCAGTTCTTACAATGGAGCACCCGTTGGCAGATGATATAACGCAGGTATAAATTGTTGAAACACTTGGGCTAACGGAAATACTGGATGTATTACTTCCATTTGACCAGCTATAAGTTAACGGACCCGTGCCGGGTCCTCCTCCTGTTTGAACATTTATACCTACCGCATTGCCTCCAATACAGGTATTAACGTTATTAGGTGTAATATTGGCATTTGGTCCTTGTAAAACAGTAAAAGTTTGAGAATATTTTGGACTGCTTTGGTTGCCATTGGAAATAATTAAACTGATAGTGTAGGTGCCCGGTTGATTAAAAACAAAACTGGGATTTTGAACCGCAAATGTTGTAGGTGGTGGGGTAAAGGGACCAAAACCTTGCGGCTGCACAGAATATGACCAAGATACCGGATTGCCCTGTGATACATCCGTTACCTGCACTTGTTGCCCAGTGCATATTGGGTTTGGACTCACTGTAAACATGGGCAATAAATTTTGAGCATATATAGTACCAGTAATGGTAATATAAAGCATGATTAAGCGTAGTTTCATATTAATTTAAAGGTACGTAATTTATATCAATACATATGCTGTATATTAGGCGTTTTGAAATTTTAAATATATGAATCTTAAGTTTTTAACTTTAATCACAGCTTACATGCTTTTTGTAAAATGCAATGTACTGCTTTACGCTCAAAACACAGTAATTCCTGGAAAAGGTCTGGTAGTTAAAGTAATTTCAAATCAGGAATCCATTACAGTTAATCAATTAAAAACCTGGTTGCAAAATAACTTGTCATATCCTGAGGCAATTACACTAAAACCAATTCACAATGATAACAGCATTGCAGGTTTAACATCAACTCAGTATGAATGTTATTATAAAGGCATAAAAATTGCAGATAAACGATTTACAGTTTCGCATCAAAATGGAATTATACAGTCACTGGCAGGAGATTTGGAGCTGGTTGCTAAATTTCAAGAACAGCAATATATTACCGCCGAACAGGCCATTGCGTTTTCTTTAAAACATATTGCAGCTAAATATTATAAATGGCAAAACGAAGCAGAAACCAAACATATGCAGCAGGTTTTGAAAAATCCCAACTTTACATACAAGCCCAACCCCCAAAGCGTATATTATTTTAGTAAGGGCGAATATCGCCTAGCTTTTGAATTTTTAGTTTATGCCGAAATCCCCCTATCTAAAAACCGTTGTATTGTTGATGCTCTAACCGGTCATATAATAGGAATTGAAAATCAATTGTGCACGGTAGATGTGCCAGCATCGGCAATAACAAAATTTAGCGGCACCCAAAGTTTAACCTGTGATTATACGGGTGTTTTATACCGCCTTCGTGAAACCCAGCGCGGCCAAGGGATAGAAACCTATAATTGTAATAATACAACCACTTATGCTGCCAATGATTTTACCAATGCCAGTACAAATTGGAATGTGATAAACAACGATCAAATTGCGCGTGATGCCCACTGGGGAGCTGAAAAAACCTACGATTATTATTTAACCCAACATAACCGCAACAGTATTGATAATAATGGTTTTAAATTACTGAGTTATATACATTACAGCACGAATTACAACAATGCGTTTTGGGATGGTACGCGAATGACGTATGGAGATGGAAACGGCACCGCATATACCCATTTTGCCGCTATTGATGTTTGTGGGCACGAAATTACCCATGGCCTTACATCAAATACAGGTAATATGAATTACTCGTACGAGTCAGGAGCGTTAAACGAAAGTTTTTCTGATATTTTTGGCACTTTAATTGAAAATTATGCCCGTCCCAACAACTGGAACTGGAAAATGGGCGAGCAGGTTACATTAAATGGAAACGGACTCAGAAACATGTCTAATCCCAATCAATTTAATCACCCGGATACCTATTTAGGCACCAACTGGTTTACCGGAACAGCCGATAACGGGGGTGTGCACACAAACAGCGGGGTAAGTAATTTTTGGTTTTATTTGTTATCCACCGGTGGATCAGGTACAAATGATATTAATCAGGCATATTCGGTTAGTTCTTTGGGTCTTAATACAGCGGCCCGTATTGCATTTAGAGCACTTACCGTTTATTTTACACCTACTACCAATTATGCCATGGCGCGCGCTTTAACTATTAAAGCCGCTACAGATCTTTATGGGGCCTGTTCTAATGAAGTTATTCAAACTATGAATGCTTGGCATGCTGTAGGTGTAGGAAATGCGTTTAACGCCAATTCTACAGCACCCAATTTTACAGCTAACATAACCAGTTTTTGCAGTGTACCGGCTCAGGTAAATTTTAGCAATACAACAGCGTATGCACTGGGTTATACCTGGTATTTTGGCGACGGTACCACATCAAATAGTATAAACCCGGTACATACCTATTCTGCAAACGGAACCTATACGGTTAAATTAAAGGCAAACGGGTGTCAAAATATTACCGATAGTATAATTAAAAATGCGTTTATAACCATTGCCATTCCCTCCGTACCGATTGTACAGGATACGGTAATTTGCGGCTTGGACAGCATTCAATTAACCGGACAAGGAAACGGCACTTTAAAATGGTTTGTTAACAATCAAATAATAGCCCCTATAAAAATAGGAACTTCGGTTATGTTGCCCCTTACAGGAACTTCCACAACCTACTACGTAGCTAATACCTTTTCAAATGCACCAGTTACAGGCGGAAGACTTATAAATTCAGGCGGTAGCTATTTAACCAATGCCCAGCAATGGCAGGTTTTTGACGTTTGGCAGGCTTGTACATTAAATGCTGTAGTGGTTTATGCAAATTCTGCCGGTAACCGCACCATAGAACTTCGGTCAGCAAACAATAGCGTATTAGGCACTGTAACGGCAAGTTTAAGTATTGGAGCAAATACAGTTAATTTAAATTTTCATATTAATCCCGGAACCAATTATCAGCTTGGATTAAATACAGCTTCTGCAAGTGATTTATACCGTTCAAATACCGGTAATTATTATCCGTACAATATCGGTTCTTGCATTAGTATTACCGGTTCAAGTGCAGGCCCTGGGTTTTACTACTGGTTTTACAGTTGGAATGTAACAAAAGACGATTGTTCAAGCGCACGCGTACCTGTAACCATTACCAAAACATCCACCGTAACGTTAAATATAACCGCCAGCTCAACTCTTATATGCACTGAGGATGCTCCTGTGCAACTTAGCGGTATACCAACGGGAGGAACCTTTTCTGGCAGCGGTGTAAACGCAAATTCTTTTTCGCCTGTTAATGGGGTTGGCACCTATTCGGTTTTATATACGTATAATGATCCATCGGGATGTGTTGCAACGCAATCACTTGCAATTACTGCAGAACCATGTACGGGCATTTTAAATTATAATCCTCACGTACGTATTTTTCCACAACCGGCAGGAGATGAATTAATTATTCAAGGTTTAGTAATGGGAATTAATATTAAGGTATTTGACAGTAACGGAAAATGTATTTATCAAAATTATATACGTGATACAACACACCAAATAAATACCAAAACATGGGCCAGTGGAATGTATTGTATTGAAATTGTAGAATGGGGAATTTCAAAAAAGTGTTTAAAGAATTAATTTGATCACGCTAAGCAATTTACGTGATGCTTTATAG